>Ga0334882_1001357_pt1 | contig 29579 bp, 23 predicted proteins | sample GraSluR1_MG_5_FD_207226 | JGI IMG/M metagenome (GOLD analysis project Ga0334882, IMG submission 207226) | Sludge microbial communities from methane-producing bioreactor in Wageningen University, Netherlands - Granular Sludge_15_04-R1 | ecosystem: Engineered > Bioreactor > Anaerobic >... | reverse complement strand
GAACTTTAAATTTGATGATAAGTTAGCTACAAAACCTCCTGTGAGCATATAATTGTACTGATCCGGATCAATCTTAAAACTGTATTTGTTTATTTCAAAGTTAAACTTATAGCTTAGAAGCTTTGGTATTGAGAATCCCAGGAAGTAATTATTGTTTGAGAAATAAGTGCCAAAGCTAAAACCTGGGACAATATACCGGCGTGGGCTGATAAGGTAAAATTCGTCTCCCTGATCGATTACAACAAGATCGGACCATGCAGTATTGGTAGTTATTAATCCTGCGCCAAGTCCAAAAGTAAGAGTCCCTTTTCCGGTTTCGATCTTATATGCATAACTACTGATAAGCTGGGTTTCTTTGGTTACTCCGATCTTGTCGTTAATTATAATAAGTCCAAGTCCGACTTTGTCATTATTTACCGGTGCATCAATCAGGAGAGTGATTGTTTCGGGTGATCCCGTGATGCCGGACCATTGTCTGCGGTAGAGAGCTGCAATATTCAATGCCCCTCTGGCCCCGGCATAAGCAGGATTAATTGTAAGAGGATTGAGGACATACTGGCTCGTGACAGGAGCCAACTGGCCCGACAGGCACACAGGTACGAGGATCCAGAAAAATGTATTTATGAGCCTCCTCATGTTATCTTCTGATTACAATAAAACCACTAAAAGATTTGCTATTTTCTGTTTTCAGAACATAGAAATAAGTATCATCAGGGAGTGGTTTATTATTGAAGTCAACGCCATCCCAATTATTATCATAATCAAGGTTTTTATATACGAGAACTCCTCTGCGGTCGAAAACCATCAATTCCGATCTGTCTTGTCCGCTCAATCCTTTTATCACAAAATAATCATTCCTCCCATCCATATTCGGTGTTATCAGCGTAGGGATAATAAAATCAAGAACAGTAATAGTGATTTCTCCAAAAGATGGCGGGCAAGCACCGTTGGAGACACTCCACAGGAATTTGTTTATGCCGGGTGAAAGTCCGCTTATTAAAGACCTGGTATAGGTTGTGTCAGAAATATCACCGGTACCCGAAATTAACGACCATATGCCGGTTTCATAATCGTGGGCAAGCTCAGCATTCATGGTCGTACTAAACTGGCCCGCCAGAACCTGGTCTGCCCCCGGGTTGGCGACAGGTTTTTCCCTGACCTCAACTTCGACATTGACTGAATTCTGACATCCGAACTGATCAGTAAGGGTAATTGTAAAGGAGGTTGTTGTGGTAAGTGTTGCAACAGGATTTGATACATATGGATTGCTGACCACTGTGACAGGTGACCAGGAGAAAGTGCCTGTTCCTTTTGCATTGAATTGAATATAATCCCCACTGCACATTGCCGGATAGGTCCCTGCATCTATTGAAGGCGGATCCCTGAAAATCACTCTGACAATATCTGTTGAGGCACAGGTGTTGTTCACCTCGGTCCAGGCAAAGTCGTATGAGCCGGTCTGGTCGACAGTGACTGTAGCATCGGGCTGATGGGCATCCGGGGTAAACAGAGTATTCCCGGGACCACTGACTTTGGTCCAGGTACCGGTTCCGGTTGTCGGGCTGGCATTGAAAATGAAATCATTATTACATTCATATCCTCCTGATCCCGCATTAGCAACCGGAGGATCCTGACATCCGCACGCCACTGAAAAAGAGATTCCTGTTGTTGTGCATCCCGATGAATTTCTTACTGTAATGGTGTGGCTTCCGTCGGCAACATTGGCAAAGGAAGCGGAGCTCTGGTATGTCCCGGTATCCAGCCTGTAGGTAAGGTCTGAACCTGTCGGAGTGGTTACCGTAACAATTGCTTTACCATAACCCAGTGAACAATCTACAGTCTGTGCCGGGCTTGCAGGTGCTGCCGGTGGCGCATTGATAACAACATTTGGTGATGGTTCTGATGTACATCCGCCTGAATTGGTAACCGAAAAGCGATATGTGCCTTCAGCAAGCCCCGAAACAGTGGTACTCGTTCCGGTACCCTGCAATGCACCCGGGTTTATTGTCCAGGTTCCGCTAGCAGGCAAACCGTTTAATACCACACTTCCGTTTGGTGATAAACATGTAGGGTGGGTGATTGTTCCCACTTTTGGTGCAGAAGGATGGTCATTTACACTTAATGTATAGGTGACTTTAACTGCATCACACGGACCATACGGATTGTTGGTAGTCACCGTTATTACAACTGTTTTTCCGATATCGTTACTGCGAGGTGTGTATGTAAATGAAAATGGCGATCTGGATGCTGATGTAGGACTCACTGAGCCACGCCCATTTTCTGTTAAATAAACTCTTGTTGCACTTCCACCGAAGGTATTGCCACTTATTGTTACAGCCGTTGTGCCGCATGTGCTTCCGCTGCTGCTGCTTAGTGTTACTATGGCAGGATTCATACAACCGGAGTCTTGACCCAACCCTTTTACTGAGATCAATAAAAGAAAAATGACCAGAATTGAAAATCCGGTTTGTCTGAATTTATGAAAGCTTTTGATTTTCAAATGAAATACAGATATCATACTAAATGGTATATGTCCAATCCCGGGGTAAATTGTAATGTTTTATGTAAATATCCCGTATATCAAAACAGAAGCCGACAGCAACAGATCAGGTTTCTTTTTTGACTATTTCCTTGAGGACACCAGCAGCACCACTCCTCCAACACCCATAACGGCAATCCCAACCAATGGAGACCATTTGAGGTGGTGTCGCTTGTTTGCAGTGATCTCAACCTTCCCTATATCAACAATTTTCTCTCTGGTGAAAAAGGTGAAGGCTGTAACAACGGTTAATATAAAACCAATTATTATAATTACGATACCAGCTGTTTTCATTTGTTTTCAATATATGATGAGTCCACTGTAAAAAGTGGACTCAGTTATTAATATAAATTAGATTTTCTAAAGGATCCTTCGTCCCTGAATAATCCTGACAATTACTGCAATAATTGCAATAACAAGAAGAATATGGATAATTCCTCCGACACTATAGCCGAAGAAGCCGATGGCCCAGGCGATAAGAAGGACCACTGCTATGACATAAAGTAGATTTCCCATGATTTTCGTTTATTTTATTTACTATTTTACAGTAGAATAACCAACAGAACAATAATAAGGAGCAACGCTGCACCTGAAATGTAATAACCGCCGCCTATTGCCTTGAGATTGTGTTTGATAGCCTTTACTTCTTTGCGAAGATTCTTCTTTTCCTCCTTTTTCAGTTTTGACATATCCGTCGCTTTAATCTCATCCAGCCTTACAAGCAGTGTTCTGGCTGCAGCAGAATCTGCCGGAGTTGGAGCAGGTAAGGTAACAGGCTCATTTACGGTTGCTGCACTTGACTGAAACGGCACAAATGCAAATGAAAAGCACACTAGCATTAAACCAAGAACGATCTTTTTCATTTTAATTGATTTTTATTATTAATAGATCCACGATAATTGTAATTATGTTTGATTTGATTATTTGTCTGTAAGAATTATCAGCTGTATTAATCCTGAGATTCAAAATATCTTTTCAATCACCAAAGTTAGGTCAATCAGTTATGCAGACTCTTACATAATTTCCGGGAAAATTTACATCATTTACGTATTTTGGGATGGAACTTCTCTTCAAGCTAAAGCCAGACACAACTTGTCCTGATTTACCGGCAGGCTTTTCTGCCAGTGGGGTTACTGAATATGCCAACCTTCCTTTACCTTAAGGTTTTAACCAATACAAAAATGGTTATACATCGCTATTGAAATCTGTGAATTGTGTAAATATTTGTTATAATTGTGTAATACATAATTGGCAATTTCTTAAAAGCTTTAAGCAATTATATCCAAAAAAATCACTTCACAAACAGCTCGACCTTTTAGTACCATCCTTTAATAGCAATATAAATCTGCAAATGAATGAAAAAGAAAGCATCTAAACCCGCAATAAAAAGTCTTCAAAAGTCACCAAGTGGCATCCAGGGGTTTGATGAAATAACCGGAGGCGGATTACCAACCGGCAGACCAACCCTGGTTTGTGGTGGTGCAGGCTGCGGTAAAACGCTTTTCGGAATGGAGTTTCTTGTACGGGGTGCAACTCAGTTTAACGAACCGGGCATATTTATGTCGTTTGAAGAAACTATTGAGGAATTAACGAAAAATGTTGCATCACTCGGTTTTGATCTGGAAGATCTTGTTAAGAATAAAAAAATTGCTCTTGACTATGTTCGTATTGAGCGCAGTGAAATTGAAGAAACAGGGGAATACGATTTAGAAGGTCTGTTCATAAGACTTGCTTATGCAATTGATAGTATCGGAGCAAAGCGTGTTGTACTGGATACGATTGAATCACTGTTTGCCGGATTACCAAACCAACTGATCCTGCGTGCTGAACTTCGGCGCCTGTTTCACTGGTTAAAATTAAAGGGTGTCACTGCAATTATAACAGGCGAGCGGGGAGATGAAACATTTACACGGCAAGGCCTGGAAGAATATGTCTCTGATTGTGTTATTTTGCTCGACCATCGTGTAACTGAGCAGAGCTCTACACGTCGTTTACGAGTCGTTAAATACCGGGGTTCAACACATGGTACCAATGAGTATCCATTCCTGATCGATGAAAATGGGTTTTCAGTACTGCCCGTAACTTCCCTGGGATTGAACCATATTGTATCAAATAAAAGAATCTCAAGTGGCATAACTCAACTTGATGAGATGCTTGAAGGAAAAGGTTATTACCGCGGCAGCACCGTTCTTGTTTCCGGAACTGCCGGAGTTGGGAAAACAAGTATTGCGGCTCACTTCGCAGAAGCTGCCTGTAAACGGGGCGAGCGTGTCCTTTATTTCTGTTTCGAAGAATCTCCGAACCAGCTTATACGCAATATGCTTTCGATCGGTATAAAACTAGAGCCCTTGGTACGCAAGGGGTTGTTACAATTCCATGCAACCCGGCCAACATTTTATGGTCTGGAAATGCATCTGGCTGTAACTCATAAAATGGTAAATGTTTTCAAACCAGATATTGTCATTCTGGATCCCATAAACACTTTCGTTGTTGGCGATAAAGAGTTCGAAATAAAAACAATGTTAATGCGTATTGTTGATTTTCTTAAGTCAGAGCACATAACAGCTTTATTTACCAGTCTGACACCAGGCAACAGCGCATTAGAGAATTCTGATGTCGGAATATCATCATTGATAGATACATGGTTATTACTACGCGATATTGAATTGAGCGGCGAACGAAACAGGGGACTGTACGTTCTTAAATCGAGGGGGATGGCTAATTCTAACCAGATCCACGAATTCATTCTCACTGACCACGGTGTGGAATTACGTGAGGCTTATATTGGTGCCAGTGGAGGATTAACCGGTTCGGCCCGTCTTGCACAGGAAGCTCTTGAAAACGCCAAAGTGTTGACACATAAGCATGAAATTGAACGTAAAAAACGTGAAATAGAACGGAAACGGAAGGAGTTGGAATCACAGATTGCAGCATTAAATGCCGATTTTGTTTTGGAAGAATCCGAAGCTGTTAAAGTGATAACAAAAGAGCAGGATATGATTAATAAACTGGAACAGGACAAAATGGAAATGGCAGTCAGCAGAAAAGCTGTCATGAGAAAAAGTGCACCCGGAAATTTGAAAAAATCATTATAATGAGTATCCGATGAAAGCAAAGAAGGTGAATCCAGAAATGATAATTAAAAAAGGTAAATCCGGTAAAACGGCAGATGAAAAATGGGTGCTTCGTTTATACGTTGCAGGAGAATCTCCAAAGGCTCTTACTGCATTTGCAAATCTGAAAAAAATATGTCAGGAACAATTAAAGGGGAAATATTCCATTGAAGTAATTGACCTTTTGAAAAATCCACAGCTTGGTGCCGAGGACCAGATACTTGCCTTACCAACGTTAGTGAGAAAATTACCGGTACCCGTTCGTAAGATAATCGGAGATCTTTCAAATACAGAACGTGTACTTGTAGGACTTGATTTATTGCCAAAAAGCTGAATTATAAATATCTTAACAGGCATATTTATGAAAAAGAATAAACCAAAAATAAAGGAGACTCCGGGAAAGTCTGAACTGCCTATGCCTGAACGAAACCAGAATAAATATATTTTGCGGTTATACATAACCGGTACAACCAATCGATCAATCGTGGCAATAACCAACCTGAAGAAGATCTGTGATGAATATCTTGAGGGACAATATGATCTTGAAGTGATAGACCTGTATAAAAACCCAGGTTTAGCAAAAGGTGACCAGATAATTGCAGCCCCTACATTGATTAAAAAGCTGCCACTTCCATTCCGTCGCATTATTGGTGATATGTCAAATAAAGAAAGAGTCCTTTTAGGATTGGATCTGAGAGAGTTGAAGGAATAGTAAGGACTCAGGGAATTTTTAAATCAGTTGGTTTAATATAAAAGGAAATGTCCAGAACGAAAGAACAGCTCTTAATTGAAAATAAAGAATTGCATTCACGTCTGGTTGAAATTGAGGAGGCTCTTACGGCAATCAGAAACGGAGAGGTGGATGCGATAATGGTTTCCGGAAAGAAGGGAGAACAAGTCTATTCTGTCAGTTCTGCCGAAACACCATACCGTACTTTCATAGAAGAGATGAGCGAAGGAGCAGTTACTCTTACAAAAGAGGGTACAATTCTATATTGTAATCAGAGATTTGCTGAGATTGTTCAATCTCCATATAATAAGGTCATTGGCTCATCCCTCAAACGTTTCATCACACCGGATGATAACCCGAAATTAGATTACTTCCTGACTCAACCGGCTCATGACAAACATGATGTTTTAATAGTATCCCTGAAAAACACATTATATCTCAGACTATCAATTCACATTTTGCCACCTTATCTGCAGGGAGATAATTACATACTCATAGCAACTGACATATCAGACCTGAAGAAAAAAGAGAATGAGCTGAATGGAATAATTGTTACGTTAGCAAACCACATAAATGCTTTGCGGGCTTTGCGTATCGAAAATATTGATGATACCCTGGATGTTGAAGGGAGAAAAAATAAATTAGAGATCGCAAATAATAAACTGTATAAAGAAATCCTCAAACTAAACCGGTTGATAGTAAAATTAAAACAAAAGCAAAAGCAAAATAAATATCAAAAGAACGCAACTTACTGATACAATCCCTCGAAGGTTCAGATACCAGTTTGCTGTCACCAACTGCCATTTCAAGCCCAAATTGGCTGAGGGACAAACCCATAACTTTAATTATTTATATTCCCGCAATGACTCCATCAGTTTTTTACGGGCAAAAAATATTCTGCTCTTCACTGTTCCGATTTTGAGATTAACATTATCAGCTATTTCCTGGTATTTATAACCTTCAATATGCATCCTGAACGGCACCTTGAGCTCATCGCTCAAAGAATCTATATTACTATTGATATCCTTATATGCTAACTCTGAATCAGGGGTTATCAATCCGGATTCATTTAGTCCGCCATTCACCAGTAAAAGTTCTTCTGCATTGCCGAAAACTGTTTTTTCACGAACAGATTTCCTGTAATTATTAATAAAAATATTTTTCATTATCGTAAATGCCCATGCCTTAAGATTGGTAAACTCTGCAACATAATTCATGCCGGACAAGGCTCTCAGATATGTTTCCTGCAAAAGGTCGTTTGCATCCTCTCTGTTTAATGTAAGACTAAAGGCAAATCTCTCCATGTTATTCTTCATTCCAACAAGACGGTTACTTAATTCCGGGGTATTCATAATTTATCTGTTAAAGAATTAATAAATCCATTATAGTTGTTATTTTGCTTGATTTGGTTATTTGCCGGTAAAAATCATCAGTTGTATTAATCCTGAGGTTTTAAATATCTTTTCAATCACCAAAAGTAGGTCAATCAGTTCCGCATACTCTTACATAATTTCCGGGAAAATTTACATCATCTACGTATTTTGGCTCTAGATCTTTTCCATGTACCAGTTCAGTGCTTTTCAATGTTTCCATAATAATTGATTTTGATCCCTGTGTTTAACAATGGAAAATAAAGAAGATATGTTCCATTTAATTCCTAAATGATCAGACAGACGACAAAATTATGGGAAGGAAAGGCCGCCGAGTTACATAAATCTGAATAAAAATTTCATGATCTACATATTTTCCAAAGAAGGCCTCTCTTTGCGTTTAAGATTTTTGAATTGTGATGGAGTAAGCCCTGTCATTTTCTTAAACTGGTTTGACAGGTGTGCCACACTGCTGTAATGCAGTTTCCATGCAATTTCTGTAAGATTGAGTTCATCATATACCAGAAGTTCTTTTGCTCTTTCGATTTTACTGGTAAGGTAAAATTTTTCAATAGTGATCCCTTTAACTTCTGAAAATAGATTGGAAAGGTAAGTGTAATTATGATTTAGTTTTTCGCTCAGGTAATCTGAAAGGTTTGTTTTTATCTGGTCATCATTGTAGTGCACCAGTTCAATGATAAGATTCTTAATCTTTTCGACCATAATGTTTTTCTTATCATCCAGCAGTTCAAGCCCTAGCTTTTTCAGCGAATTACTCAGTGTCTCCCTTTGCTCGGCTGTGAGCTCCTCCATTATTTCAGTCTCACCAAGTTCAACTTTCGTGTGATGCAAACCGAGTTTTTCCAGCTCGTATTTGACCACGATCTGGCATCGGATGCAAACCATATTTTTAATGTAGAGCTTCAAATAACAGATGTCTCCGGATAAATAGGAAATAAATCAAAAATAGTAATAAATCAAAAATAGTAATAAATCAAAAATAGTAATAATTTTAAATATTAATGAAAGGCTATTGACCTGTCAGACTTTCCCCGTACATGCTTTTGGAGTATCTTCGTATCCTCGGCCGGGTGACGGCAAAAATTTAAGCAGGGCAGGCATGCATAAACTTCTTAAATATAACATCAGGCGTTATCTGCTCTTATTTCTCACTTTTTTTCCGCCCTTTCACGATGCTTCATCGCAGGAATATTTCCAGCAGGAAGTAAATTACAGGATTCATGTCACTCTTAACGACACCAGCCATGAACTTAATGGCTTCGAGTCAGTTGAGTATATAAACAATTCTTCCGACACTCTTGGATTTTTATATTTTCATCTTTGGCCGAATGCATATTCGAACAATAAAACTGCATTAGCCAGGCAGATATTCGAAATGAGGGGTAAGGGAAAACTGTTTAATGATCCGGAGCTGAGAGGATTTATCGATTCCCTGGATTTCAGGACAGACGGTAAAAGGGTTAAGTGGTACTTGCTCCCCGGGTTTCCTGATATCTGCAGGATCATTCCTGAAAAGCCCCTGAAGCCGGGTGACACAGTTTACATTACAACGCCTTTTCATGTAAAGATCCCGAAGGGAGTCACTTCACGTTTAGGACATACAGGGGAGTCATACCAGATTACCCAGTGGTATCCCAAACCGGCAGTTTATGACAGATCGGGATGGCATCCGATGCCATACCTCGATCAGGCTGAATTTTATTCGGAGTTTGGCTCTTTCGATGTAAGTATTACCCTGCCTTCCAATTATATCGTGGGAGCAACAGGCAACCTGCAGAACGAAGAGGAAATGAGATTCCTCGACTCACTGGCTTCAGATACTTTCAGGATGGAAAAATCCGGCTATGGAGGATTAGATTTCCCTCCATCCTCAAGGCAGATGAAAACATTGCATTACACTGAGAATGAGATACATGATTTTGCCTGGTTCGCTGACAAGAGATTCAATGTCAGAAAGGGAAGCGTTATTCTGCCTGAATCAGAAAGAAAAGTAACAACCTGGGCCATGTTCACTGTCCAGGAAGCTCATCTATGGGAGAGTGCTGTCTCATATATTGACAGCGCTGTTCTGGTATTTTCAAAATGGATCGGAGATTATCCCTACAATACATTTACTGCCGTTCAGAGTGCCCTCAATTCCGGAGCAGGGATGGAATATCCCGGTCTGACGGTTATTGGTCTTGCAGGGGATCCTTACCTGCTGGATCAGGTGCTGGTCCATGAGATTTGTCACAACTGGTTTTACAGTGCAGTTGGCTCTGATGAAAGAAGATTCCCTTTCATGGACGAAGGCATCGCCAGCGCTTACGAATCAAGATACCTGAATGAAAAGTATCCAGGAAAAAAATTCCGGGAAATTGGTTTCAGGAACATCAAAATGGCAAAGTTTTTCCGGATCGATGATATACCTGTACAGCGAATTCAGGAGCTCGAGTGGATTATCCCGGCCCGCAGGAACATGGAACAGCCTCTTGATCTTTCGGCTACCGACTATGGTTACAATAATTACGGCAGTATGGTCTATTTCAAAGCCGCCCAGGGTTTCAACTATCTGCAGGCTTATCTCGGAGAGTCCCTCTATGATTCCATTATGAAGGATTACTACCGGACATGGAAAAACAGGCATCCTTTGCCGGAAGATCTCACGGCAATCTTCGAATCTCATACAACGAAAAACCTGTCATGGTTCTTTAATGATTTCCTCACTACAACCAAACGGCTTGATTACCAGATTGCCCGCCTTAAGGATAAGCAACTGCTTATCAGAAACAGGGGAGAGTTAAATGCACCTCTGCTACTAGCCGGATTGAGCGGAGATTCAATATGTTCAGAGATCTGGGAGGACGGGTTTGCAGGAAAGAAATGGATAGATACACCATGGCGCAATAATTCTGAAATAAAGATCGATCCGGGACGCAGGATGACCGAGTTATACAGGCTCAACAATAACATACGGACATCAGGCGTCTTAAGGAGAACCGATCCCTTTCAACTCCGGTTCCTGTATACTGTTGAGGATATTGAGTCAAGATCCCTGTTGTATTTTCCTGCCTTTAACTGGAACAGTACAGATGGCTTTATGGCAGGTATGGTGTTAAATAACGGAACTCTCATACCCAAACCGGTGGAATATTTTCTAATCCCTTTGTATGCATTTCACAATCAGGAGTTTGCCGGATATGGGAAAGTATTGTTCAATATAACTCCCTATGACAATCCGATCAGGATGACAACTTTTATTCTTGAGGGGGAACAATTTGGAGCGCCGGGCGATCAGAACTACCGGAAAGCAAAAATAGGGCTGGACCTTGGATTCAGACCCGGCAACATGGTTAATCCGGTCATTCATAAGGTCTTTGGGTATTATCTTGCGGCATCGGACCTTGGCCAGATTGAACTCCTTGTACCGGCAAAGATGCGTTCATTCATGCAGTTAGGATATGTTGTGGAAAGGCCCGGTAAAATCAATCCCTTTACTTTGACTGTTTCCTTCGAATCAGGGAAGTCGTTTCAGAAAACCTCAGCGGAGTATGACTATCTGTATAGTTATTATGGAGTGAACCAGGGACTGGATATAAGATTTTTTGCAGGAACCATGCTGAAAAACAGGAACACAGATCCGTTCTATGGTTTTTCCCCGGGCGGACGGAGCGGACGTGAACTGTATCTGTATCAGGGATTATATCCCGATCGTTTCAGTGAGGCTCAGAAAACATTCTGGTCGAGACAGATGAGCCTGTATGAAGGAGGACTGGTTTCTCCTGTCAATGAAATCCTCGGGTACAGCCGCTGGCTTGTATCGTTGTCTGTTTCGAGCAGTCTGCCGGAAAAAATTGCCTGGATTCCGGTCAAACCATTCTTTAACCTGTTATTGAACGATCATGCCGGCGGAGAATCAGAAGGATTTCCGCTCTTCTTTGAGGCTGGTTTCAAGGCTGGCATAAATAACTTTTTCGAGATATACCTGCCCCTGATTGTTTCTGAAAACATCAAATCAATAACCGGAACATTCAGGAACAGGATCCGCTTTGTTTTCTCTCTCGATCTGGTCGATCCTTTGAGGGTGAAATAATGGAGAAATTCAAGATGGTAGAAAAAGGGGAAACGCCGCGTTTATAAGTAAGAGCATGTCCAAATGACGAGAGATTTCTATGTGATGTTCTGAATCTCTGATTTATGATTGAGCCGATTGCTCTGTGATTGATTTTATTTTTTATTTTAGCACGCGATAAAACAATACAAATTAAGATACCATATTATGAGAAAGGACGAAACAAAGAAAGGACTTAACCGTCGTGATTTTCTGGGGTTGTCAGCCATCGGACTGACCGGTCTGACAATACTTCCGAGTTATGTTATAAACGGTGTGAGAATACCGCCAAGCGACAGGGTTTTGATGGGCGCTATTGGTCTGGGTCGTCAGGCTCTCTCCGATTTCAGGGGATTTGCGGGGGCCCAGGGGCTTCAGATTGTTGCATGTTGTGATGTTGACACAGTTAAACAGGAGCGTTACAAGCGAACCATCGAAGAGTGGCAGAAATCGAAAGGACTGGCTCCCCGCTGTGATACCTACGAACATTATGAGCAGCTGCTTGAACGCAGGGACATAGATGTTGTTGAAGTAGTTTCACCCGATCACTGGCATGCCCTGATGACTATCCACGCCTGCCAGGCAGGGAAGGATGTGTATGTTCAGAAGCCGCTCTCCTATACCATTAAGGAGGCGCTTGTTATGACAAGGGTAGCAAACGACACCAAACGGGTTGTTCAGGTAGGCAGCCAGCAGCGCTCAAGCAGGGAGTTCCAGAAAGCCATTGAGCTTGTTCAGGCTGGCGCCATCGGGCATATTGAAAAAATATACGCCAAAGTGGGTGATCCTCCGAAGCCTCTCGATCTGCCTGCAACACCGATCCCGGGTAATCTTAACTGGAACCTGTGGCTCGGTCCGCTTAATGATGAAAAGATAGTGTATCATCCTGACCTTGCTCCTCCCATATCTCTCGATCCGGTGCAGAATGAGACACTCTGGGGTGCGTGGCGCTGGTACCTTGAGACAGGAAACGGTTATACGGCAGACTGGGGGGCCCATATGTTTGATATAGCACAGGCCGCGATCGGAATGGACGGCTCAGCTCCTTACGAGGTCATTCCTAAGGGTTATAAGGGACAACCTTATATGACCTTTAAATTCCTCAGCGGAGTGGTTATGACTGAACAGCCATATCTTGAGGATAACCCCGGAGCACAGGGAATTAAATTCATTGGTACAAAGGGCTGGATAGAGGTGGCCCGCGGCTATATAGGTTGTTCAGATCCTTCCCTTATACCGGCTGAAATAGCAGGAAATCGTCCTCAGCCGAGGGGAGAGAGACCACCGGCTCAACAGCAGCAGCAACAGAGACAGGCCACCCAGGCACGGCAGGCACAGGCACGGCCCGCACCGACTCAGGCTGGACTGCAGTTCGAGATCAGCTCACCCCATATGCAGAACTTCATAGACTGTGTAAGATCACGCAAGAAACCAATAGCATCGATAGAAGTTGGATGCAGTACTTCAATCACCTGCTGTCTTGGCAATATTGCGCATGAACTGGGAAGACCCGTAAGATGGGATCCCGCTACTTTCACCTTCGTGGATGACCCGGAAGCAACGGCTCACAGGCTTATGCATTACGAATACAGAAAGCCATATAAGCTGTAAAAGCGGATTATATCTTCTTATTTGCAAAACCCTTTAGGGCTCTCTTAATATGGACTATAAGACAGCCCTAATTTTATTTTTATTTTGTTTTTCTTATCTCATATAAAACTATTAAACCAGTTTATTGTTTAAAGGGTACAAAACAATTTTCTTTTTATGGAGATAGTTGCAAGCCTCATAGAAGCCAGCAAGCAATATAAGGCAGGAGACACGGTGATAACGGCTTTACAGCCATCAACACTCGAATTCCGGAGCAGTGAGCTCACACTTATCATTGGGCCTTCGGGATCAGGGAAAACAACACTTCTTTCCCTGTTGGGCTGTGTGATCTTTCCTAACACAGGAAAGGTATTTGTAAAGGAAATGCTTGTTAATGATTTGAATGACAATCAGCTGGCTAGGCTCAGACTGGAAAACATCGGATTTGTCTTTCAGGGATTCAACCTCCTGGCCCCTCTCAATGCTCTTGAAAACGTCATGCAGCCTCTTATATTAAGAGGCATTGACAGAAAAAGAGCCGGAGAAAGGGCATTAAGTGCACTCGATAAAGTAAATATGGTGCCGAGGATAAAGAACCTTCCCAAAGAATTGAGTGGTGGTGAACAGCAAAGAGTTGCTATAGCACGAGCCCTTGTGGGTGATCCGTCGCTCATTCTGTGCGACGAACCTACAGCCTCCCTCGATTATAAAAGTGTTGGCATAGTAATGGAAGAGCTTAAGATGCTTTCCATTACAGGTAAATCGGTGATTGTTGTCACACACGATCAAAGGCTTAAACCATTTGCCGACAAAATAATATATGTCAGCAACGGTGTGGCGTCCGACAAACCCGGCGATGAAGAAATATTCCATTATCAATAAAGAAATTTCAGAATGAAAAGGATATTGTATCTGGTATCAGCAGTCGTTTTGATCTCAGGCTGCGGAGAAAAAGGTAAAGAAAAAGACGGGATGCCCCAGGGGGATGCAGTCATTAACAGATCGTCTGTAAATGTTACCCGCCTTGCGGGCATAGGAAAGGTTGAACCTGAAGATGGCATAATTTATCTGGCGGCAATTTCCGGAGGGATCGTGAGAGAGGTTTATACAAAAGACGGCGAAGCCATACGGAAGGATGAACCACTATTACGTCTTGATAATGAACTGGAGAATATCAGGACAGAGCAGGCAAGGAAACAGCTTCAGGCACAGAAGATACAGAAACAACTCGTGGAATTTGCCGTGAGAGAAGCTGAGGTGAGGCTTAACAACAGAAGCAGACTTCTTGCCTCCGTGAAGGCTCTCGAGGAAAAGGGTGCAGAAACAACTCAGAACCTCGACGATCTTGATACTGAAGTTAAAACACTGGCTATCGCTCTTGAAAGGAGCCGGAATGAACTAATTCAGGCGCAGATAAAACTGGAAGAGTATTCGGCACAACTGATGCTTGCCGGGACCGAACTTGAACGAAAAACAATTCGTTCTCCATTTGACGGCCTCCTTCTTGAAATACTTGTTAAGGAAGGTGCTTCCCTGAATCAATATGAGGATTTTGCTGTTTTTGCACCGGAAGGCAGAACAATCATAACAGCTGAAGTCGATGAACTGTTTGCTGACAGACTCACTGAAGGATTAAATGCAGAAATAAGGTTTATCGGTAATGAGAATACCGTAGCGACAGGTAAGTTGATCTTTGTTTCTCCTTACCTGAAGAATAAATCTCTTTTCTCTAAAAAGCCTGCAGAACAGGAAGACAGGCTTGTAAGGGAAGTAAAAATTCTGATTGATAACAATCCCGGGCTAATCTATAACTCAAAGGTGGAATGTATCATTAAACTCTGAAGCAGATAAAAAATGGTAAGTACTGCGTATAAATTCATGAAGTATGATAAGGTTAAAAGTATCGGAATTATTATCGGTATTGTAATCAGTATATTCCTTATCGGTCAGCAGGCCGGGATTTTCAGCTTTCTTACCGGACTGATGGGGGGACTGATAAGTAATTCAAGGCAGGATATAGGGCAGATATGGGTTGTTGATAATATTACAAGAAATGCAAACGAGCTTGCAATGCTGGATGAAAGCATTGTCCTTGAGCTGCGAAGCATAGAGGGTGTGCAGAATACTTATCCGGTTGTTGTTGCAGGTGCTTCAATGAAATTTTCCAACGGGAAAATAGCTCCTGTCATAATGATTGGAAGCGAAGCCCCGCACTTTGTTGCCGGCCCTGAGCCGGACAGGATAATAGACGGTGACCTTTTATCACTGAATGACGATGGTGCTGTGTCAGCAGAGTTCTTCGATCAGTCGGTGTATGATTATCCGGTGGTAAAGGGTACAAGGGTAGAGATAAATGGTAAAAGTGCAATAATAAAGGTCCAGACAAGGGATGCCAGGGGGTTCGGGGGATCCTTTGTTTATACAACCATTTCAAAGGCAAGATATTATATGTCAATGCCAGCTTCAAAGGTTAATGCTGTAGCCGTCAGTCTTATGCCGGGTTACAGCGTTGACCAGGTTGTTAAAGAGATAAACAGTACAATCTACGGAATAAGGGCATGGAATTCAGAGACTCTCAGGAAGACTACCGTAAGGTATATCACAATATCTTCAAATATTGGAACGAGCATAGGTTCTCTTGTGGTGTTCGCCATTATAAGCGGATTCTTTATTATAGGCCTGACTCTTTATTCAACAGCCATCGACCGGGTAAAAGATTATGGTACGCTGAAAGCCATGGGTGCCACAAACAGTTATATTACCCGCCTTATTCTTACCCAGGCATTTCTTTTTGCGATCACAGGTTTTTTAATCGCACTGGTGCTCCTTGAAGGATTCCGGCTGGGTGTTTCCAATGCCGGATTACTGATCAGTTTCTCTTTTGGAGAATACCTGATCCTCTTTCTGCTGACAGTTTTCATCTCTGTTGGAAGCTCGCTATTCTTCTCAATACGAACAATAAATAATGTTGAACCTGCCTCAGTCTTCAGAGGGTAAATAATAATCGGGTAATGAGAACAATATTAATCATATTATTAATTCAGGCACTGACCCTTCCCGGGCTTTGCCAGTCGGAAGATAATATTCACCTGCCTGAGCTCATTGATGCTGCAATGAATAACAGGGGAAATATCAGGGCAGCAAGGATTGACGCCCTGATTGCTGGTCTGAAAACCTCCGAAATAAATTCTAATTACCTTCCTCTTATATCATTGGCGTATGATTTCCGGTATAATATTCTGACACCTTCACAAATAATCCCTGTTGGGCAATTCTTTACAGTGCCCACGGATGAGACCCGTGCAATAAGGTTCGGGACAGACTGGCAGCAAAATGCGGGCGTCACCTTGTACCAGCCAATTATTGACCTCTCATTGCGCAGTCGCATAAACGAGAGCAGAATTAATGAAAGGATAATAAGCAGTGATGCGGTTGCAGCAGAGAACGAATTGAAATCAGAAGTAATCAGAAGCTTTGCCCTGGTGTGGATGAGGGAGGAACAACTTAAAACTGCAGCCCTCGATACTGTCAGAACATTCACAACAAAAGAGCTGCTGGGTGTGAAAGCAGGTGAAGGCCAAAATCTGAGGACAGAGTTCAACAGGGCGGCAGTTAACCATAATAATTCGATAGCTGTTTACAGAGCTCTCCTTTCGGATTATTTCAATGAGAAGATATACATTGGCTTTCTTACCGGCTTGCCGGTGAACATGTTACTTGAAGCTACTTTCGATTTTAATGCTTTTTCGGGTCATGAGAATTTTTATGCCGGTACCGTGCCGGCTTATGACTCAATACCCGAGGTAAAAAAACTTGAACTAAGGGCTCAACTTGCGGATCAGCAAAGAAGGAGTTTAAGAAACACCTATGTGCCTGTACTGGGATTTGAAGGGTTCTTTGGAGCAAACCAGTACACCGATGATTTTGATCCCTTCCTGGGAAGCAGGTGGTATGGTGCCAGTTTCGTAGGATTGAACCTGAGGATGCCGCTTGTTGCAGGGGATAATACGAAGCATAAGACCGATCAGCTTAAACTGCAGGCTGAAGGACTTAAGTATCAGCTGGAAGATCAGAAGAATCTGATAAACAATAAACTACTGAGGCTGCACGGCGAAGTCAGACAGATAGCAGAACGAATCGCTCTGATGAAGCAGAATATAACCCTGCTGGAGGAAAACATTCTGATTTACCAGGAAAGATTTGCAAAAGGCCAGATCAGTGCTTACGATATGGTTACATTTGAGACAGATCTCCAGAAAGAGATCTCAGGAATGAACGAGCAGATTACAGAATTGGTAAACAAGCAGATCGAGGTCATTGAAACATCGGGAAGGTTGGACACTTTTATAGAAAGCCTGAGACATTAGCGGCATATTTATCACCTTATCATCTCATCCGGGGGCAGATCATATTCTTCTTTCAGTGCTATTCCCAGCGATTCCAGTTCGCGGAGGAGCGGCTCGTAGATTTCGGGAATAACCGGTCTGTAAACCCCGGTAAGCTTAAGAGTGCCATCAAGTATCATCTTTACGGCAATTGCTGCCGGATAAGCAACCGTGCGTGCCACGGCAGTATTGGTTGCGGGAGTACCGAAATCAGTCATTCCTGATTTTATAACCTCCATTTTTCCATCGGGATATGAGGCCAGGAAAATATGCTGCAGTACAACCATATCACGTTCATTGGCTGAAAGCGACATCTTCTCAATCATTCTGGCCGATGTTATCTCAAAAGGTGTTGTATCGCTGTAGGGGAGTACTTCATCGCTGAAGAAACCCAGCCATTCAAGCGATTTAATGGCTTCAGAGTCAGGGCGTATGCCTGCTCCCTCAGCCACCTTTTCTCTTAACCCTTCTGTAACTATTCCGGACCCTTTCCTCGCCGCAATAAACTGTGCATAAGTCATACCTGAAAAATCACTTACTGTATCATCCAGCATATTAAGGCTTTTCATCAGATCGAGGGTCCCGCACCAGCCTTTGAATCTGAATGTCCCCCTGTACATGGTTTTTGCTTCGGGGATACCGTAAATATCGATATAGCTTATCGAATCCCGGTTGGGGTATACTTCCAGATCGCCGATACCAGGGAAGAAATAAGTGAACCTGTCCTTGAAAAGGTTGACCGGTTCTATTGAGATCCTCTTTCCGTTTTTAAGGTAGAGTGCGCTGTTACGGCTGGCCAGTATCACTCCTTTCGGACTCCAGGAAAACTTATACCCCGGTGGATTATCGGCAGCTTCGGGTGCAGGCAGAGCACCGCATATTGAGTAAAACTCATCGACTTTACCCTCCTGCGAATGAATGTGATCAATTATCTTCATGGCGCTCATGTGATCAATGCCCGGATCAAGTCCTGTTTCGTTAAGCAGTATCACCCCGGCTTTTTTCGCCTCTCCATCCAGTGCCTGCATTTCAGGCTGAACATAAGAAGTGGTAACAAGTGATTTGCTGTGTTTGATGCAGATTACGGCAACATCGGTGTGATACCTGTAGGGTAAAAGGGATACAGTAATATCATTCTCCTTCACCAGACGATCCAGAGTTTCTTTGTCGTCCATCGTCCATTTCATTGATGATCCGCGGGGATGATCTTTGATAAGCCTGTCAGCCTTCTCTTTCGTTGATGTTGCGATCATTACCGCAAACCCTTTCTCAAGCAGATATTCAACCAGGGGCTTTGCTACCAGACCGGCTCCAAGGATCAGGACCTTTTTCATACCAATAACGATTTTCAGTTCACGTCAGTACAAGATATGAAATCAATCGGGGATTATCAATGATAAAAGATATATACGCTTCTTATCAATCCGGTATACAGGCTGAAAGATGTATATCAAAACCTCCGGCCACTATTTTATGAACAAATTTTTAAAAGAGCTTAATTAATAATCCCCCGGGTGTATCTTTGTTATGAAGAATCACTTTTGTGAATCAACGAACATTATCAACACCAGATGTCTGATCCCCGTAAATATGTTGAGACGCCCCTGATGAGGCAATATTACAGCGTGAAGGCAAAGCATCCCGATGCCATTCTCCTTTTCAGGGTGGGGGACTTCTACGAGACCTTTGGTGAAGATGCGGTGAAAGCTTCGGGGATACTTGGTATTACCCTTACACGGAGAGCTAACGGGGCGGCTTCATTTGTTGAGCTCGCCGGATTTCCCTGGCATGCCCTTGACACGTATCTGCCGCGGCTTGTAAGGGCAGGACAGAGAGTGGCAATATGCGAGCAGCTGGAGGACCCGAAACTGGCAAAAAAGATTGTGAAAAGAGGGATAACAGAACTGGTGACACCCGGAGTCTCGCTTAATGATAACGTACTGACGCACAAGGAGAATAATTTTTTGGCAGCTGTCCATATCGACGGAAAGATAGCAGGCATTGCCTTTCTTGATATCTCCACCGGAGAGTTTCTTGTTTCTGAAGGGACAATTGAGTATGCCGACCAGATGCTTAATAATTTCCAGCCGAAAGAGGTGCTGTTTGAAAAGGGGAAAAGAGAGCTCTTCCTTGAATTTTTCGGGCCGAAGTTTTACACCTTCAGGCTGGATGACTGGATCTTTACTTCCGAAGCTGCAGGAGACAGGCTCCTGAAGCAGTTTGAAACCACCTCATTAAAAGGATTTGGCGTTCAGAACATGTCTTACGGAATAATAGCAGCAGGTGCCATACTTCACTACCTCGATATAACCCAGCACGACCAGCTCGGGCATATAACCTCTCTCGCGCGTATAGAAGAGGAGCGGTATGTATGGCTCGATAAATTCACCATAAGAAACCTTGAACTTTTCCATTCAGTGTATGAAGGGGCGAAAACCCTTGTTGATGTTCTGGATACTACTGTTTCGCCAATGGGAGGTAGACTTCTCAAAAGATGGATCTCGATGCCCCTCAAGGATATTGAACCTGTAAACGACAGGCTCGATATTGTAAGGTATCTGGTTGATAACGTGCCTTTCAGGGATAAGATATCAGAGCTTATACGGCAGACCGGTGATCTTGAAAGACTCGTTTCCAAAGTAGCTGTCGGCAGGATCAATCCGCGGGAGATGATGCAGCTCAAGAGGGCACTTAAAGCTTCGGAGCCGCTTAAAAATCTGTGCGGCGATGCCGGTTGCATGCCCCTTGAAAGGCTCGCTGAACAGATTAATCCCTGCCGGTCGGTCGCCGACAGGATTGACAGGGAACTTGCCTCCGATCCTCCCCTGCAGATAAACCGTGGAAACGTGATCGCCCCCGGAGTATCATCTGAGCTTGATGAGCTGAGAGAGATACTTTATCACGGTAAAAATTACCTGGCGGAACTGCAGGGCAGGGAGAGTGAACGGACCGGCATTCCCTCACTGAAGGTAAGTTTCAATAACGTGTTCGGTTATTATATAGAGGTCAGAAACACCCATAAAGACAAGGTACCTCCCGAGTGGATCAGGAAACAAACGCTTGTGAGCGCCGAGAGATATATCACGGAAGAACTTAAGGAATATGAGGAGAAAATTGTGGGAGCCGAGGAGAAGATAACAGCCATCGAAACAAAACTTTTTAATGATCTGGTGAGCGCGATGCTTGAATATATCCCGCATATACAAATGAACTCTGCTCTTATTGCCCGACTCGATTGCCTGCGATCGTTTGCCGTCGTGTCGTCGGAAAATAACTATGTTAGGCCCGTCCTGAATGATTCAGCAAGTCTTGAAATAATTGCCGGACGCCATCCGGTGATCGAGAAACAACTTCCCCCGGGAGAGTGTTATATCCCGAACGATATCGTTCTCGATACGGAAGATCAGCAAATCATTATTCTTACCGGACCTAATATGTCGGGAAAGTCTGCTCTTCTACGGCAGACAGCTCTTATAGTGCTTCTCGCACAGATCGGTTGTTTCGTCCCGGCTAAAAAGGCCGATATCGGTATAGTTGACAAAATATTTACCAGGACAGGTGCTTCAGATAATATAAGCCTCGGCGAATCAACCTTTATGGTTGAGATGAACGAAACGGCCAGTATCATTAACAATCTTTCAGACCGCAGTCTTGTGCTGCTTGATGAAATAGGCAGAGGAACAAGTACATACGACGGTATCTCTATCGCCTGGGCAATGGTTGAGTATCTCCACGAGAGCAAAAAAAGGGCCAAGACTCTCTTTGCAACACATTATCACGAGCTTAATGAAATGGAGAACTCCTTTCCGCGTGTAAGGAATTATAATATCTCCATCAGGGAGCTTAATAACAAGATCGTATTTCTCAGAAAACTAAAGAGAGGAGGCAGTGAACACAGCTTCGGGATCCATGTGGCAAAAATGGCAGGTATGCCGGGCAGTGTCGTGAAACGTGCTTCCGAAATCCTGAAAGAGCTGGAGCAGAGTCATCAGAAGAATGAATTGACCAAACCGATTGCCTCTATTGCCGGGCACAGGGAAGGACTACAGCTGAGTTTCTTTCAGCTGGATGATCCTGTACTGAAGCAGATACGCGACGAATTAATTGATCTGGATATTGATAATCTGACTCCTATTGAGGCACTGAACAAGTTATACAATATCAAAAAGTTCCTAAAGTGAACATGCCGCGATATCGGGCTGTCAGATAATCTCTTTTTCGTTATGAGAATTTACAAAAAGGATCGTCCCGGTGGGATCATATCCTCCAAGCACAGCTTCGCCATTGTGTTTCAGTCCCTCCACTCTGAATCCGATCAGGGTAATCGCAGCAGTTGCTGATTTTTCATTGATCAGGCTTTTCGTTGACACACCCGGCTCTGCCTGAATTATTTCTATATTCTTTTCAGTTATTGGCAGCCTTCCCGAGATAACCAGTTCGGAAAGCATGCTTCTGGTCTGTTCATAATTTTCAGGTTTGCAGACTTCAAAGATCCTGATATTTGCTTTCTTCCAGCTTGGGTGACCTAAGATAATAAAGCTGAGCAAAATGAGCAAGCTGGCATTCTCCGGCTCGCCAAAGTTGATCCAGACATGTATTCCGTTGCGGAAAACCAGATCTTTCCTGCTGGTAGCCAGAAGGCAGATATCAAAATTGCCGGCTTTTATTAACCGTATGTTTTCAATTATCTCTTTCAGATTATCAGGATGCTCCTTGTCATATTCAAAAATGACCATATTGTTTTCCATACCGGATATTCCCGGGACCTGTATTGCCTGTACAATGGCGGATGTATAGGAGGGCGATATTATTGTATCAACATAAACATGATTGTTTGTGGTGTCGTAAAGCTCAATCAGCCTTGAAAGTTCTTCGGCAGCCTGTTCGCTCGTTGCCCTGCAGTAATATCCGTCAATCCGGTGAAGATATGTGGCAAAACCATATCTGTACGATATCCAGTTGAGCATCTGGAAAGCACGTGCCCTGACAAAGGAATCCTTGGAGATACAGATGGCGCTGGGCCTCCATTCCTTGGCCTTTTTCCTGCTTTCTTTCCTTTGAAGGTAAACCTGGAGGTTACGATTGATCTGGAAAAGGGCATTTGCGAACAGAGACTCCAGACCCTGCCTCTCCTTATGATAATACCTGATATAGGTATAGAGGCTTATCATAACGAGGATCGAGCCAACAGCATAAGGTGCATTGATCCTGAACATTACCCATACTGCGATCAGAAAACCTGCAAGGGAGAGATACCATCGTGATCTGAATGAAGGACGGTAAGAAGGAGAGGAGCCAAAATGGTTGAGGAATGAGATAAGACATAGTGAACCGTATGTTACAAGGAAGAACATTGAGATGATCTGGGCTACAGCATTTACGCTGCCAAGCGCTACAAAAACAAAAGCAATGGTTACTGTAATCAGTGAGGCATTTACCGGTTCTCCGTCTGCCTTTCTGCCGTAAGAGAGCCATCTGTTTAGCTTTTTCGACGGGAATGTTGAGTCGAGGGCAAGTGCCTGAAGCGTTCTGGGGGCAACCATTACCGAACCCAGTGCCGATGACATTGTTGATGCCGCAAGCCCCAGCGGAATGACAAAGACACCAGCTATTGCTATCTTAGACATTATCAGTTGATTGCTGAGCATCTCATCCGGACTGGCCGTCACGGTAAGCTTATATACAACAGCAACATAGATAAGCATTCCTGCTATTGTGGCGGTTGTAGTACCAAGTGGTATTGACTTTGAGGGCTTCCTGAGATCTCCGGAAAGACCCACTCCGGCAGTCATGCCTGTAAAAGCGGGAAATACAATCGCAAATACAAAAAAGAAACTGTTGAGGTTCCTTAAATCACCGGCAGGGATTCTGTTGCCCGCTGCTGTCCCGTATTCCGTGGATCCCAGGAAAAAAAGGAGCAGGGAAAGGAGCAATATCCCTGCCACCAGATACAGGACCTTTACTCCCAGGTTAGCACCTTTCTTAAGTATCACAAAAGCCAGAACAGCCATAACAGGAAGGCTGATAACCTGTCTGGGAAGATTTATGTTCAGCGAATCAGCGGCAAAATTAAAAACAAACTCAAATGCCTCTGTAAAGGCAATTACATAGAAAGCCACACTTATTGCCTGCGAAAGGTATAGGGCTATCCCTATTGTTCCTCCTATATTGAGCCCGAATGAACGTGAAATAATAAAATATTCACCTCCTCCTTCCACCCTCTTGTTGGTGGCCAGCTCTGATATGGCAAATGCTGTGGGTATTGTAAGTGAATGTCCCAGTATTATAAGAAGTATAACCCCCCAGAAGCCGAGCGTCCCGACAGCAAATCCGAATCTCAGAAAGAGAATAGCACCCAGTATGGTGGATATTGCCGTGAAAAATACAGGGGCCGTACCAAATCGTTTATTACCGTTAGATGGTTCCATAAATCAAATCTTGGATTAGGACCGGATGTTATCTTTAAGAACAAATAAACAAAAAATCTCATGTAAAAATAATTATCTTAACGCTGAAAAAACATTAATATGAAGAATTATATAACCTTTATGATCGCTCTTCTCGCTTTTCAGGCAATTATAATCCAGGAAGCGCTTGCTCTGCGGTGATTCTCAAAGAGGAATCTACTGCAATAAGATTTTCAGGTTGAATGAAAAAGTTAATGAGTTACAGCAGGCATCAATTTAAAAAGAGAAAGAAACTTTTATATGTATACGGCTCTAATCAACGGTTCCATTCTTAATGGCAGAGAAATTATTACCGGGAAAGACTTACTTCTTACCGGAGGGAAAATTTCAGGGATTAAAGAGAGCGGTTCATATCCGGAAGCTACGAAAATAGTTAATTGCCATGGCAATTATATCGCACCCGGACTGATCGATCTGCAGATAGCAGGCAGCGGCGGATATCTTTTTTCTGATAGCCCGTCGGCGGAAAAGTTAGCAACTATTACCGAAAGCATTGTAAAAAGCGGAACAACCGGCTTTCTTATTGTTCTGCCGACCAACACCTTTGATGTTTACAGTAAGGCTTTCAGAATAGTGAGGGAGAATCCCCATCCGGCACTCCTGGGATTACATCTGGAGGGGCCTTATTTAAATCCTGAAAGGCCGGGAGCTCATGACAGGTCATTAATAAGAAAACCCGGTCTGAGGGAAATAGATGATCTGCTGAAAGAGGCGAATGGCGTTGTTAAAATGATAACCATTGCCCCTGAGATATGTGATGCTGAGTTTATCAGATTTCTCGGCTCTCACGGAATTATAGTTGCCGCGGGTCACAGTAATGCCACATTCAGGGAGGCTGTGGCCGGTTTTGCAAATGGTGTCCGTTCTGTTACCCATCTCTTCAATGCAATGTCTCAGCTTCATCACCGCGATCCGGGTTTGCCCGGCGCTGCTTTCGTGACGGAGAATGTGTATGCCAGTATAATAGCCGATGGAATTCACGTTGATTACAATATGCTTTCCATTGCAAAAAAGATTATGAGTGAGAGGCTTTATCTCGTAAGCGATGCTGTTGAAGAGAGTTCGGAAGGATCCTATCGGCATGTGCGCCAGGCAGACCGGTATACATTGCCTGATGGCACTCTTTCGGGATCGGGCCTTACGATGATGAAAGCCGTGAAGAATTGTGTTGAGAATGCAGACATTAAAGTAGATGAAGCCATGAGAATGGCTTCTGGTTATTCGGCAAAGCTGATGAATTTCAACGACAGGGGGCTTATTGTACCGGGATACAGGGCTGATATTATCGAGTTCGACAATAAATTTGAGCTGAAGAGGATATTTATTTCCGGGGAAGAGGTCAAATAAACATAGAATGCACAGCAGGAGAGTGATCTATTTTGCGTCATACATTGGTATGATGCTGTTCGGGATAAGCCTCATAACCCTGGGTGCGGTGTTACCCGATCTGAGGGCTAAGCTCGGAATTGACGAGATCGCTTCGGGGCTTCTTTTTTCAATCCTGCCTTTGGGTATATTGTTCGGTTCCCTGATTTTCGGACCTGTTTGCGACAGGTATGGTTACAGAAGTGTCTTTTCTGTATCCTCTGTTTTTATCTTTGCCGGTTTTGAAGGAATAGCACTATCTCCATCTTTAAGTATTCTGAAGATTTGTATCTTTTTACTGGGTTTTGGGGGCGGAGCCATAAACGGAGCCGCCAATGCTCTTGTGTCTGATATCAGCGGCAAAAACAGGGTTGCTGATCTTGCCATTCTGGGATCCTTTTTCGGGATAGGAGCTCTTGGAATACCACTTTTGCTGGGATTACTTGAGAACCGTTTCAGTTTTGAGACTATTTTTGCAGTTTCCGGTTTTGTTATGCTGGCAGCAGGTTTGTTCTTTGCCCTGATCAGATATCCCCTCCCCAAACAGCCGCATGGATTTCCCATTGCTGCAGCAGTTAAGATGTTAAAAGACAAGGCTCTGATGACAGTTGCATTCTTTCTCTTTTTTCAGGCCAGTTTTGAAGGGATCTTCAACAACTGGACAACCAGTTTCATACTTGACAGAATGACAATAGCCCAGAACAAATCTCTTTTTGCACTGTCATCTTTTGTGATCGGCATGACAGTAATGAGACTGTTACTTGGTACCCTTTTCAGGTCAGTCTCGGTTTCGAGAATACTCTCATGGTCTTTTGTGCTTCTTCTTACAGGGCTGGCTCTCCTGCGAATGGCTTTTTCATTGAGTGCTGCCATACCGGCACTGGTACTTACCGGTGCCGGTCTTGCTGCCGGATTCCCTGTAATGCTGGCAATTGTCGGCAACCGCTACAGTGAATTCTCAGGAACGGCTTTCAGCATTGTACTGACAGTTGGGCTAGTTGGTAATATGGCAATAAACTACCTTATGGGGATAATTGCACAGGTTTTTGGCATTCATCATCTTACCTCAGTCGCCTTTGCAGAACTGGCTGCAATGATACTCCTGACAGTTTTCATTTTGGGGAAGACGAAGGGATGATATTTGAATGTCCGTATCTAAATCTCTTCTGCTTCTTTCTGATCTCTGCAACCTGTCTGAAAAAATCCGATGACCATACGAAAACATTGTAGCGCCTGAGTCTCTCCTGCATCTTATTTATCTTCTCCTCCTTTTCTTCTTCAGGCATCTTAAGGGCCTTATCAATAGCATCGGAAGTCTCCCCGATGTCGGTCGGATTGATGATAATGGCCTCATCCAGCTCAGCTGCTGCGCCTGCCATCTCGCTCAGAATCAGCATACCATGTTTGTCGGTCTGACATGCTATATATTCCTTGGCTACAAGGTTCATTCCGTCACGAATGGGAGTGATCAAACCAACATCACTTATATTGTAGAGGGCTACAAGCTCGTTGAACGGAACGGATTTGTACTGGTAAATTATTGGTCTCCAGCTCAGGTTGCTGTATTTGCCATTTATGCGTCCTACATTTGATTCAATCTCTCCTTTGATAAGGCGGTACTCTTCAATATTATCACGCGAAGGAACAACAATCATATTGAAGATCACTTTGTCGTGCCATTCAGGATAGTTTTCGAGAAAACGTTCAAATGCATGGAGACGGTTAAGAAGTCCTTTTGAATAATCCAGCCTGTCGACGGAGAAAATCAGTTTCCTGTCTTCAATATATCCGAGAAGCTTCTTCTTACGGTTGAGTGTTTTACGGGTGAGACATGCCTGATGGAATTTATCGAAATCAATCCCTATAGGGAATTCGCAGGCCTTGCAGAGCCTGTTATCTAAATGAATTATATTCTGATCCACTTTGTATCCGAGACTCCTCTTAACTGACTGGATGAAATAATCAGAATAGTCGCTTGTATGAAAACCGACAACATCGGCACCTGTCATGCCGGTGAGTATTGACTCCCGCCATCTGCGGGGAAGGAGCCGGAATATTTCAAAGCTGGGGAATGGTATATGGAGAAAAAAACCTATATCAGCCGAAGGGAACGATGCCCTGATCATACCGGGGAGAAGGAACAACTGATAATCATGTACCCAGACAAAGTCACCCGGCTTTATCAGGTTCTTTATACTTTCAAAGAAGAGGTTGTTGGCTGTGAGATATGCATCATAATATGAATTGTCATAGACTGTCCGGAACGGGAAATAATGAAAAAGCGGCCAGATCGTATCATTGCAGAATCCGCCGTAATATTTATCATTTACTTTTCTGGAAATCTCAACCGGAACAATTTCAAAGTCAGGATTAATGGTCACTTCTGTATGATGTTGCTCTCCCGTCCCTACCCATACTATCTTCAATCTGGTCCTTTTATCCGGATTAATTTTGCCTGCAAGCGAAAGAATTGCCGATACGAGCCCACCGGTATTCTGAATTGCATAGTATTTGTTATTCTTTTTTACAACCTTAAAAGGTAACCTGTAGGCAGCAATTATGATCCTTTGAAATTCAATCTGCTTCAATGGTTTCATCCGTATATAATTTTAGTTGTTAGGTTTTCATAAAAACCTGCAGGGTCAGCCCTCTTATTTCTCCTGAGGTTGATGAATAACTCTTTGAGGAAATGGTATTTCTATACCTTCCTTGTCGAATGCTTTCTTCAGCCTTTTACGGAATTCTCCCGTTACTTCCCACTGCTTTAAAGCTTTGGTCTCACCCAGGATTTTCACAACGATGGCGGAATCAGCAAATTCATTAACGCGGAGGAATTTCGGAGGTGTGATAATAGAATCCCTGAAATCGGGATCTTCCGCCATTTCAATCCCGGTCCGGTTTATTACCTCAATAAGTTTATCCAGATCAGTATCGTAGGCTACACCCATGTCGAGATTTACTCTCGCCCAGTCTTTTGACAGATTGGCAACCTTCATTACGGAACCATGAGGTATATGGTGAACTACCCCGTCAAGATCCCTGAGCGTGGTTTTTCTCAGACTGATATCAGCCACCAGGCCACCAGTACCGTCAAGATTTACAACATCTCCAATACGGTACTGGTTTTCAAGAATTACGAATAATCCTGTAATAATATCTCTTATGAGATACTGGCCTCCAAATCCAAACGCCAGACCTGCTATACCGGCACCAGCCAGTAAGGGGCCTATTTCGAGACCGGCTTCCTGGAGTATCATTAATAATGCAACTAACAGGATCACTATCCTGGCGGCTCCGTTAAAGATCATGATAAGAGTATCTTCCCTTTTTGTTTCTGCTTCTTTTGACTCACCCTCTGAAGCCACAACAGCAAGTCTAATAGCTTTCCTGATTATCCTGCTGATGACCAGGTTAAGGACATAAGCAGCAACAGCAATTATGACTATTCTGATCCCATGGGACATCAGCCAGGGAACTACCAGATCACCCCATCCTGTTAGCTTTTCTTCCATAGTAAAATAGTTTTAAATATTATAAACATCCATTTGAGTAAATTAATTGGATTTATCAGCCTTAACAGACTGCAAGATACGAAAAATCAGATTAATAATGAAAAAAAATGTGTAAGAGTTGTTCAGTCTTTATAAGGATCGAATGTATCGACTCCTGCCATAGCCACTCCAACCGGATGAAGCCGGAAAAGAATTTTTATGGTGTTTCCCTGATACTTCAATACATCACTGAGCCTCTTATAGCATTCAGGTGCTTCATCGGCATCTCCTCCTCTCAGCTCGATCCTCCGTTTTTTCATTTCTGTTTTTACAACTTCATAATCGATAACTCCCCTGACGATGGTCTTCAAGTGCCTGTTGCCGCCTTTTCCCTTCATCCACTTCTTTCTGCCTGCTG
>Ga0334882_1001355_pt1 | contig 29604 bp, 25 predicted proteins | sample GraSluR1_MG_5_FD_207226 | JGI IMG/M metagenome (GOLD analysis project Ga0334882, IMG submission 207226) | Sludge microbial communities from methane-producing bioreactor in Wageningen University, Netherlands - Granular Sludge_15_04-R1 | ecosystem: Engineered > Bioreactor > Anaerobic >... | reverse complement strand
CACCAGTCCGCCACCGCCGCCAGATCTCCCGGCCCAACGCACCCGTCCCCATCCACATCGCCCGCCCCGTCTCCGCAGGTCAGCCACCCCGCCCCAACCACCGCAAAGTCCCGCAAGTCCACCCGGCAGTCGCCCGTTAAGTCCCCCGCCGCAAAGGGCTTAACCTCAAGCCGAAGCTCATACGCAGCGATCTCGTCATTGCTGCCGTATTCATCCACTTTGATGTAGTAAGTCCCCGCCGCCAGCGCATCACGCCCGCAAACACGCTCTATGCGGCTAAAACGCCCATTTCCCCCGTCATCATCAAACGCAAGCTGAACGAGATCCCCGTCATAAAGCCACATCCGAGTATCCCCATCCAGCCCATCCGTCTCGATAACCACCTCCGAAACAACCTCCAAACTGAACCGAGCCCAGTCCACATCCCCAATAGGGATTATGCTCCGAAACTGCGGCGCCCCCGGCTCGATCACCCCCGCCGTCTCCGCCGTATCATCCGGCTCATAAGCATCCCACGCCACAACAGGATCCTTGCCGTCCAGCGTCAAAACCCCCGAATTGACCGGATCCAGCCAGTCGCGAAGCCGCGTCGCCGCCGTCCCGCCCCCCGTCCACGACGTGTAAAACCGCCCAAACCAGTCCGGCAGCTTATTGTAGCACGATGCGTCCCCGCCATGCAGTTGCCCCACGATCCGCCCCGCCGAGTTGAACAGCGCACAACCCGAAGACCCCGATTCAGTCGTCCCGACATCCCAGTTGGCCACACGCAGGTGCGTCCCGTCCCCAGGCGACACTGTACCCCCGAATGCCGTAACGCTAAGCGGGTGGTGCTCCACGGATATCTTCTTAATGTCTCCCGAAGGATGATGAATCGTAGCAGCCGAGCCCGGCGCTGCTGCGCCGCGATCCCACCCCGCATAAAACACCTCCGCCGACGAGACAGGGACCCTGTCGAGTTCCAGCAGGGCAAAATCCGAATCGCAATATCCGGCTCTATAGACGCTGCCAGCCTGATACAGGCTTTTGGAGCCCGTTGTGCCGCTGCAAGTTCCCGCCTGATAGTTCCAGTAGACAATGGTCGATGCGGCAATCGTGGAGGTGTTTGAGATATTGCAGTCCGACCTTCCGTCGACCTCGTCGAAGCAATGAAACGCGGTCAAAAAGTACGGCCTGTCATCCTCCGCGGTATTGTTGATCAACGTCCCGGTGCAGGTGACAGACCCGATGCTGCCGCTGACCTGATACATGGCCACGGCGCGGCTCTGATTGCGCCAAGGGTCACCGTCCGTACAGGCAACGTTGACATTGCAAGCGCCGCTGGCGCCCATCGTATAGTTCTTGGATTCGGGCTGCATGTCGCGATAACCGTGGTTAATCGCCTCCAGCCTCAGGCGTACCGTCGAAGCCTCGGATTCTCGCACGGTCAATTCAATTACGATTTCATCCGATTCAATGACGGGGGTATAAAGCCGGCCGTACGGGCGATTGTCCTTGTGCGTGAAGGGGCCTAAAACAGACCGTTCGTCCGCCGAGTAAATGAACAGGCGACCCGAAGCGGGCATGTGATATTCGGCAAAGCCCAAATTCAAAGAAACAGCATCCGGCGACGTAATCTGCAGCCGCCACAGAAGCGTATCGTCGTCCAATCGCTCCCATGTGCCGAAGTCGTCCGGTCGTATGTCCACCGGTCGCCTTATCGCAAACCGGTGCGGGCCGCCGTGCCGCCGCCGATCCTGCCGCACGGCCTCCTTGATGTCCGCCGGCAAAGGCGCAAACCGATCCACCGTCTCCAAAGGCCGGACGCGCCGTAGGAACGCCTCAGGAATATCGGGACTGTCGGCAAACGTAACGCCCACCGTCGCCAGAAGTACCGCCGTAATACAGCAAAGACTCATAGTGCGCAGGCGCAAAATCGGCGGCCATGCCACTGCACGGCGCCGCGGGAATTTGGGATAAGTTGACGTCAGCCCTGCCATTTAGATTCACCCGTCCGCCTGCGTGACCCAAGTGAGTCGCCCCGCTGAATACCCTCCGGGAATGCCTCTATTGTATCCGAATTATGGCCTCGGAGTCAATAATTGAACCGTTGGGCACTTGCAGCCGGGAGCCTCAATTCTGGATTGTGTCCTTGAATGCCTATGAGAAATGTGGTACACCCTGAAAGCATTGCTCGAATTGCATGCATTATCGGACAAGTGTTTTCCAAAACATAGAACTACATCAGGAGCAAAGGTAATGGCGGCAAGAATAATCGACGGCAAACAGGTTGCGGCGGACATGCGATCTGAGTTGAAGGCCGAGGTCGCACAACTGAAGACCCAGGGAATAGTGCCCGGCCTGGCGGTTGTGCTGGTGGGTGAAGACCCTGCGTCGAAATCGTATGTGACGGCCAAGGAGCGGGCGTGTGAGGAGATCGGCATCTACTCAGATGACAATCGCCTTCCGGCGGAGACGACGCAGGAAGAGCTTATGGCGCTCGTTGATCAGCTCAATAGCGACCCAAAGATCAACGGGATTTTGGTGCAGTTGCCTTTGCCGAAGCATTTGGATGAGAGTGCGGTGCTTTTGGCGATTGATCCGGCCAAGGACGTGGATGGGTTTCATCCGGTCAACGTTGGCAAGATGGTTGTGGGTGAGGAGGCGTTTTTGCCTTGCACGCCGCATGGGATTATTCAGCTTTTGGTGCGGAGCGGGGTTAAGATTGAGGGGGCGGAGGTGGTTGTTGTGGGGCGGAGCAATATTGTGGGCAAGCCGATTGCTAATATGCTGATTCAGAAGTCGGCGACGGGGAATGCGACGGTGACGGTGTGTCATACGCGGACGCGGGACGTGGCGGGGCATGTGCGGCGGGCGGATATTGTGATTGCGGCGGCGGGTCGGCCGGGGACTGTGACGGCGGATATGGTGAAGGATGGGGCGGTTGTGATTGACGTGGGGGTCAATCGCGTGGAGGATGCGACGAAGAAGAGTGGGTATCGGTTAGTCGGCGACGTGGACTTTGCGGCGGTGGCGGAGAAGGCGAGTTTGATCACGCCGGTGCCGGGAGGCGTGGGGCCGATGACGATTACTATGCTGCTTTGGAATACAGTGGAGTCGGCAAGGCGTACCTCAGAGATATCCTGAATGAACAGTTGCGTTGCGCGATTCGGTGCAGAACCATTACCCGCAACCAATACGGTTCTCAGGATAATAGGCGCGCTGCAAAGTACTAACCCACGGATGGATTAACCCCACCAATCACCAGATAAACAGATGGCGCATGGCAAGGGCATTGGTGGCGGTCAACGGAAAAAGGTAATAAAGTAAAACGGTTGTTGTTGGTGGCATGAATGAAGCGTATCAGGCGGCTGGTTTTAGAAAAGGCGCGGGATTATTACGTTGAGGGTCGGCGTTTGGTGGCTCCTTTGGCGGGGTTTCCGGGTTGCGATTTGACGGGGTATTCAATCAAGATCGCGCAGCAGAATCACGGCGTTCATTATGCATGCATTCGTTCGCTGGTGGATCTGCTTCGGCCGGACGCGGCGTTTATGATGATGGACCTGTCGGTGGAGGCCAATGCGCTGGGGCTTCCGGTGCGGTTTCCGCTGCATGAGTCCAGTTCGGTGGAGAAGCATCCGATCGACGACCTGTCAGAACTTGAGATGCTTCGCGGCATCAGCGTTTTGCAGGATGCGCGTATCCAGTCTTACATCAAGACGGTCGAGATGATGTCGGTTGGTTTCGGCGAATCGCTTCTTACGGGTGCGTACGTGATCGGTCCGTTTACATTGGCGGGGCTGCTGGAGTCGGCGGAGCGCGCGGCGATGGATGTCGTGCTGGACCCGGGTCGACTGGAAACGTTGTGTGAGTTTGCAACGGAGATCATTCAGGAGTACGCGTGCGCGCTGATAAATGCCGGCGCGGACGTGATTTGTATTCTCGAACCGACGGCGGTGATACTCGGGCCGGAGCAGTTCCGCAGGTTCAGCGGGTATTACGTTCACCATATTATCGAAAGCTTCAAGTATTCGCATGTCGAGACGATCTATCACATCTGCGGCAATACGATGCATCTGCTGAAGGAGATGGAGGATACCGGGGTGGCGGCGCTGAGCCTGGATTCGGAGGATACGGGGGTGGATATGGTCAAGGCGGCAGAGGCGGTGTCGGATGAAACCGTTTTGATCGGGAATATCAGTCCGACAAGGGTGCTTAAGGACGGTTCAGCCAAAGATGTTACAGCGGCAACTCGGGGCCTGTTGGAACAGATGCGACCATATCCGAATTTCATCTTGAGCACCGGATGCGATCTGCCGCCCGGGATTCCCGTTGAGAATCTGAATGCGTTTATGCAGGCGGGGCGAGAGTTCAGATAGAGGATTTTCGCGGGACGGCAGCCAAGGCGCGAAATGCATGCGGTGGATTCGTGAATCGGCCTGGCAATCAGCGGTAGGCGGCAACGGCGGTATTGTCTGCATCGAGGAATCTTGTTCGACGGGTTGAGAACTCTTCGAGGACGTCGACAGCTTTTCGGGGGTAGATTTGCACTGAGGCTGCTCCGATGATGTTGCAGCTTGTGGTTACGGCGCTCTTGACGGGTGGTGAGATGTTGGGCTCATTGAGGGTTGTTCTTACATATTTGTGGGCGGAGAAGGGCATCAGGGAGATTACCAGGATCACGAAAGCAGTGGCGATGCAGCCGGCGGCAAAGCCCAGAGCCGGGGCAACCACCGTATCGAGGGCTCTCGGGAAGGTGATCGCGTAACCGCCGGAGAAGTATGTGCTTGCTATCGGCTGGAGGACTGCGAAGGTCAGTGCTGCCGTGACAAACATACAGGCTGCGCAGCTATAATAATAACTTTCGGTTTCCGGGTTGGGGATGTAACGAGCGTATACGGGCAAGAGCATTACGGCGAGATAGATTGCGACCATGGTGTTAAAGGTCGCGGCCCAGATGGGGAGGAAGCCTTTCTTGAGGCCAACGAAGGCCAGTGCGAACCCCCCCGCCATTGTAAGCCAAAACAGTATCATGCGTTATCCGAGATTAGTGGTTACCCTTTTAACTTCGTCCAGAGTCGTGACGCCCTCAATGACGCGGCGGATTCCTTCCCTGCGGAGCGTTGATCGGCCTTTTTCGTCGCCCTGGAGTTTGAGGTCTCCGAAACCGAGTTTGTTGTTGAGAATTTCTGCTTTGGTCTCATTGTCGATGGTCATGATGTCAACGAGCGCGGTCCGGCCATAGAATCCAGTTCCGCGGCACTTTTTGCATCCGACGGGGGCCATGACGCCGGAATAATCGAGGCCTTTCCTGGCAAAGCCGGCGATTTGTTCTTCGGTAAGTTGTGCGGGCTGCTTGCACTTGTCGCAGAGGCGGCGGACAAGGCGCTGAGAGATGATGACACTGATCGCGCTTGCCAGCAGGAGTGGTTTAATGCCAAGGTCCATGAGGCGTACGAGAGCGGCGAGATTGCTGGAGGCATGGAGGGTAGCGAGGACGAGGTGGCCGGTCTGAGAGGCCTGCAGGGCCATGTCGGCGGTTTCGCCGTCACGAATCTCGCCCACGCAGATGACATCGGGATCCTGGCGGAGGATGCTCCTGAGGGTGTTTGCGAAGGTGATATTGGCTTTGGGGTTGACTTCTATCTGGCTGACGGCGGGCAGGACGTATTCGATGGGGTCTTCAATGGTTACAACGTTTCGTGTGTAGAAGTCAATAGTATTCAACATTGCGTAGAGCGAGGTGGACTTGCCGCTGCCGGTCGGGCCGCAGACGATGACCATACCCGCGGGCCGGGTAACTATGTCGGCGATGAGTTTGAGGTTCTGATCGGACAGGCCGATCTGATCGAGGGCAAGCATGGCGGCGCTCTGGTTGAGAACGCGAATGGAGAGCTTTTCGCCGCCCATAACTCCGGCGCTTGCGACGCGGAAATAGACGCTTCCTTCGGGTATTTTGGCCATGAAGGATCCGTCCTGCGGGCGGCGCTTTTCCGAGATGTCCATGTGCGAGACGGCTTTGATGCTGTTGACGAGGGCGACGCATTTCTCAGGTTCGATCTGGCGCGCCGCAGACAGGAAGCCATCGATCCTGAATCGGACGAGGAAGTCGCCATTTGTCTTGGGGTCGACGAGAATGTCCGAGGCGCGGCTGCGAATGGCTTCGAGTATGATTTCCTCGGCCATTTGTACTATCCGGCGTCCTTCAGGATTGTCCCGGCCGGCGGCGCTGTGTTCGCCGTATACGTCAACAAAGCTCTTGCCGGATGAGTCCATGAGTTCGATGGGTTTTGCGGCGGCTGTCTTCTTGTTTTTGGTGCGAGGAGCCCAGTTAAAGAGCGCGCCGACGAGTTCGTGTCGGATGTCTTCGAAATCGATTTCGCCGTCCTGGTAACGGCTGGCGGTATCGGCGACATAAAGGACGAACATGATGAACGGACCAATGAGGATACCGACGGTATTGGCGAGGGGTTTGAAGCGGGGTGCGACGAGGGAGCCGAATTGAATGCGGTGCATTGAGTACATGGACAGATATATCCAGGCGACGAGGAAGAACAGGCGGAGCGGGCTGAAGTCAAGCAGTGTGCGGTCGAGTGCCTCGGGCTTGACGAAGTCGGTCAGGCCCTGTGCGAGCAGAGTGAGCCGGTCAGCATTTGTGAACAAATGAAGCATCGCCTTTACCTCTTTACGCGAACTATATCACGATACGACGGGGTATGCAAGAAAAAAAGGGCCCGATTGTCTGTGGCGTTCTGGGGCAGAAGAAACGGCTGCGGGCCGGCGGGAACTGCCGAGGCGTTCCAACCGGCCCGCAAGGCCGCTTATTTTGGGGCAAATCTACCGCCGGATAATCTCCGGGTTTCGCGAGGAGAGCGGATAGAGCACTGTCAGAGTTTCGGCGGGGTCCGATTCAGGGGCGGGTTCGACAGGCTGGAGGGGCTTGATTTCTACTTCGCGTTCGGTGGGTTGACGGTAGAAGGGCTTGGCCTGGTCCATTTCGCGGATGATCTGTTCGGACATCCAGTCGGTTGCGTCGTTGAGGTCTCTTTGAATTCTCTCCATTTTCTGGCGCGGCTCATGGAGCTGCCTGGAGTCGTCGAGATCGACGGGGATTTCGGCGAGACTGTTGGCATCCATAACATACGGCGTTACAAATGCGAGGAGTTCATTATTTCGCAGAGTGTTGTTCTTGTGCGTGAAGAGGGCTCCAAGAACCGGAACATCGCCGAGGAGCGGGACCTTGTTGACGACAAGATTGTCGTTCTGGAAGAGGATGCCTCCGAGAAGGATGGTCTGGCCGTCGTTTACGATTACGTGTGTTGTGGTGTCGAGCTGGTTTGTGGCAAGCTGGTTGTTGACGTTTTCGCCGACCTGCGAGACGATGAGATTAATGGACATATCGACGGCCTTTTCGGGGGTGATGTTGGGCCTCACGCGGAGGGTAAGACCGACGTCGTCGTAACTGAACGTCTCAACGGTTGAGCCAGTGGTCTGTCGGTCGGTTGATCGCTGCTGTATGAAGGCGACGCGCTGGCCCTTGACGAAGATGGCTTCCTGATTGTCCTTTGTCCAGAGGGTCGGCTGGTTGAGAACTTTGGCGTTGACGGTCTTGCTGAGCGCATCGATGAGCACGTCGACATCCATGCCCGCGTCGAAGGTGAACATTCCCCGGCTAAAACCCGTTGCCATTTGGGTGAGGGCCAGAAGCGCATCGGGTCCGATGTTGGTTCGCAGCACGTTGCCGCTCGATAACTGCACACCGAGCGAGGTCATACTGGCGTGGTCGACTTCGACGATGACGACCTTGATCATTACCTGCATTCCGGGCTGATCGAGCTCGGCGATCATGTGTTCGATGTCAGTGATATACTCTGGCGGCGCCAAGACGAGGACAGCCTTGCTTCGTGCGACTGGAATGAACCGGACGCGTCCGATGAGGTTGCTTGTGGGCCGTCCCTGGTCGGCGGCTGTTCGCTGTCGTGTCCACCAGGGGGTGATGGTTCCGCCGGTTGCAGCGCCCGCGGCAGCTCCGCCGCCTGCTCTTGCGGTGGCACTGTCGGATTCGCCTCCGCCGGAGTATGCGGACAGACCCCTGGTGCTTCGGTTGAGTGTGGCGAGCGTGCCGGACTCGTTCAGGATGGCGTTTAGCTGGTCGCATAAGTCTTCGGCGTCGGCATAGTTGAGGGTAATGACGCGCGGGACTTCGGCTTTTTCTTCGCTGTCGAGTTCATTGACGAGCTTTTCGATGACATCATAGGCTTCGGGTATCTTGCTGATGACGATGATCTTCTTGGTTTCGGGGACGGGCTCAAAAGTAAGCATTCCGTAGAGGGAGCCGACGATTTTTTTCTGGGTATCGGTTCGACCGCCGAAGATCATGCGCATGAGGTCGCGGCTGCCGGCGCTTCCGTCTTCGGAGAAGAGCTTTGTGAGGAGGTTGGACATCTGCACGGGGTCGGAGTTGTGCACGGTGAGTATGCGATACTGGTCTTTTTCGATATCGATGGGGACGTCCCACTCATCGACGATTTGTCTTTCGATCTTCAGCATGTTCTTTTCGGAGGCGATGACGGTTATTTGCTGCTGTGTCGGATACGCGATGACCTTTACGATGCTGTCTTCGATGCTTGCGCCGGGTCTGGTGGGAGTCCTTCCATATTGGTAACCGTAGTTGAATCCTCCTGTTCGGCCGCTCATGGTAGGATCACCGTAGAGGCCTTCGACGTTTTGCTTGATGAGGTCGGGATCAGCGTATTTGAGTTTGAAGGTTTTTTCGACAAAGACGTCATCAATAGGCAAGTCGACTTCGGCAATGAGCTTTTCGACCATTTTTCGGTTTTCCTCACTTCCGAAGATGACGATCTGCCGTGCCTGAACGAGGGGCTGGACAACAACGCTGGTCCGGTACTGAACGCCGGGGGTATTTCGCAGGGTGTTCTCGATGATGTTTGCGACCTCTCTCGGATCGACGTATCTGACCTGCACTATGGTCTGTTCTGAAGGTACGGATTCGACACGATCCAGCTTCTTGATCCATCCGCGGATCTGCTCTATATCCAATGCAGAAGCCCTTGCTATGATCCAGTTATGCTTTGGAATGGGAAGCAACCTGACTGGGATGTCGCCTTGGGCGACGACCACGGACATTGCCGGGCGCGCCTGGCCGGACTGCGATCCAGTACTGGAAGTGGGACCGGGCTGGCGGGCGGTGGTGCGGCTCCTCCGTTCGGTATCGAGGATCAACTGCAGAACCTGGACAACTTCGACCGGATCGCCGTTTTCGAGAGTGAATATTTCTTCGACGACCTGCTCAGATTCGGGCACGTCGAGCTGACGAATGATGCGTTCGACACGCAGGAGGTTCTCCACGGAGTCGATGACAGCGATCTGGCCTGTATCCTCCAGAGCGGTGACATGGCCGTACTCGGCAATAAGCGGAGTGACGATGGCCATGAGCTTTGTAGGACTGTAGTTGGTAAGTCGATAGAATTTTTCCACAATCTGTGTTTTGTCCGTGATCCGTGCCAGCGGCTCATCCGGCGAGAGGGTCGGCACGGAGCCAATTTTAGCGGATGCGATCGGTTTGAGCAGGATTTTGTCGTCGGACTGTTCGACGATGACGCCTTTTGCCTTTAGTGCAGCCAATATGAGGGCCATTGCCTGACTCCGCGGAACCTGTTTGGTGGCGTAGATCGTGATTTTGGTGTTCATGATATCGTCGGAGGTCGGGATAATCGGCTTGCCGGTCCACTCTCCGAGCGTCTGAACGATCTTTTTCATTTCGACGTTATTAAGGTTTATTGCTTCCATGGGCTCGTCCGGGCTTCCCGCAGCCTGCCCCTGTGATGGCGCATCGGCGCCTCGTCCTCGGCGTCCTTCGGGGGTGCGAGAGCCCATGTCCCTCATGCGGTCCCTGTCAAAAGGCATAGCGGGTCTGTTCGGATCGCCCTGGGCGGCAAATTGCCGCATGGCACTGGGATCGAAGAGTTCACGGCGGGGGCCGGTCGGCGCGGCTTCCTGCTGGTTGGGATCTGCGCTTGTCGCGATCGGGTCGGCGGATTCATCCTGTTCGGCGACGGCGTCATCATCCACATCGCCGGCATCGGTTGACTGCGCGTCGTCGTTTTGCGGATCGTCGGGCTCGACGGCAGCGTCAGAGTCATCGGATGTGTCCTCGGCCTGCTCAACCTGGCTGGGGGATTCCAAGGCAGGTGTCCCTTCCGCGAGATCAGCCTGCGATTGTTCCGGCTGGGCCAAGGCCTGTGAACCGGTAAAGGGGTCTATCAGTAATCTCGCAATGCCGCTTCCCTTGAAGAGGATAGCTGCAACCAGAAGCACCAGAACCGCCGCCAATATGATCTTTACCCTTTTCACTTGTTTCTCCTTAGTTTTATCTACCACGACCACCCCTGGGACCGGCGCCCAGGCCGCCCCGTTCTCCGAACCGCTGCCGCTGTTCTTCTCTGAATCTATCTCGCTCCTCAGGGGACATATTCCTGAATCTATCCACCAACTGCTGTCGCTCTTCGGGGGACATATTCATGCCGGCTCCTCTGGGTCCTTGCGCGGGTTGGCCGGCGCTGACCTGCGTCGAGGAAGCACCGGCTGGTGGCGTCGGTACACGACCCGCCGGCGCCTCGGACCTTTGGGGACGGGCGTCGGCAGTCGCCTGCCGCGAGCCTCCGGAAGAACTGGAGCCGGATTCGAAGGGAACGAGGGTCATTTCGCGATCTTCCCATTTGATGACCACCTGTGTGGTTCCGACGGATAAGATTTCGGCTGCACCGACTTTTTCTCCAGCCTTGTAAAGTTTGTCTCCGAACAGAGCACTGCTGCCGATGATCCCCTGACATGTGGGGGGATTAGGCCTCGGAGGCGGCGGCACAAAAACATTTCTCTTCTTGAGGCGGTTTCCGGCCTCTTTTGATCTTGCCAGCAATTCTTTGGCCTGCTGCTGATCGTTCTTATTACGTGTCTTGCACTGTTCGAGAGCATCGGCAATGCGGTGCGTCGACACGGCATGGCCCGAGACACGCGTGACGGTGGCGGCCATGAGTACGGCAGCGGCAGCGTACAGGCCCCACGACAGGTACTGCATTCGCTTTTTCCACAATTGTGCAGTGTTCATAACCGTTTTTCCTGTTCAAATTGGGCAGCAATCCTGATTATCATTTCACGAAGGTTGAAACCGTCAGCGTCAAATCGACGTTTTGGCGATTTCTGGGGTCGCATTTGAGCTGAATATCCTCAACTCCCACGAGGTAAGGATTCTCGTTTAGTGCGGCCAGCAGATCGAATGCCTGATTCAACTGGCACTGGCCTCTGCATTGGAGGCGCAGAAGCCTGTAGGCTCCGACCCTCCTTGCAGCGGCAGTTCCGGTGTATTCAAGTGTTCTTACTTTGATGCCGGCCTTCTTCAACTGCTCACTGAACGCATCTCTGAAGAGCACGATTTGTTCCTTTTCGCGCTGCGGCATTTCGAAGACGGGGACTGCTCGGACGAGCTCCTCGACGGCTTTCGCGGCAGCCTGATCGTCTCCGGGCGCTATAAGTTTGATCTGCTGCTTCCTGGCTGCAAGCGCCGTTCGCGTCTCCTGCCAGTCCTTCAGCCAAGGCAACCCCAGGCTCCAGCCGATGATGACAAGTGCCGCGGCGGCGCCGAACATGATGGTGCGTCTATCTCGCTGACTGAGTTTGCCTAACATGGTTTATCTTTTCTCGCTAAAATTTTTGTAGTTAAATTCCATCTTGAAGTTAATTCGATTCTGTTTTTCATCCAAAGTAGGATTAATGGTCCTGACTTTGGAAATATCCTTGTGGGAGTCGAGCTTCTTTTCGAACTCATAAAGTTCCTCCCTGGATTTGGCGAAAGTGGATATTGTGACGGGCGAGCCTTTTTTGAATTCAAAATTGTCGAGCAGCATTCCAGCCGGTGCGCGTTCGGTTATGATGGCAATGATCTCAAGGACATCGGGGCGCTGTGAGGCGATGAGTTGGCGGGTTTTCTGCCGTTCGATGAGACTGTTCAATTCGATATCAGTGAGCTTTTCCAAGGCGGCCTTGTCGAGGGCCTTCCAGGCAATCAGACACAGGATGGCCACGACAGCGGCCACGAGGACAGCGAAGATCAGTTGCAGCTTAGCGCGACCGGAACGGTCGTCGGAGACGGTTAGCAGCCCATCGAAAAGATTCAGAGTATGCGGCTCGCCGTCGAGCGCCATGAGGGCCAGGCCGACAGGTTCGAGGTATTCGCAGATGTCGGCGGGTTCGACCGGTTGTTCGCCGCTAAGGACCGATGCATAAGCCGGATCGCCTGGGGCTTGCCTGGCGTAGCGAAGTCTGTTGCCGGCGGGCCTGGACAGGGAAGCGTTGATGCCCGCCCGGGCAAGTGCGGCAAGAGCAGGCTCGTGCGCCGCAACGTCATGGCCTATTATGTAGACGGGGGTGCCGGTGTGGATGCCGCCTTCAAAGAGCTCCACCGCGCTAGCCACGTCGTGGACGAGCAACTGCAAATCGGCGGCGGCATCGGGGCCGGTGATGTCATCGAGGCCGACGTCGGCCGTTACGGCGTGCCTCAGTACTCCGCGGTCGGCCAGGAGAACTCGTGTATCGTGCGTTCGCATGTGGATGAGTATCGCCCTTTTGGTGGGAGCGTCAAACAGTTCGGTCCAAGCCTTTACCACGGCCTCTGCATTGAGAATGATGCGAGATGTCCTTGTCTTGACGTCCTGGGCCAGGTTGCGGAGCTGGTCGCTGCGGGCGGCGGCGATGGAGCAGCGGCGTTTGCCATTAAGCGGTGCGTCGGCCCGCCATGCAATCTGCATTCGGTCGGCTGGCAGCGGAAGCAGCGACTCGGCCTGCATCCTGACAATGGGGGCAAGCTGGACGTCGGAAACGGCCGGCACTTCGATACGATAAAACGCAACCTCCGCAGTGTCAAGGCCAAGGACGCCTGCGGGTACCGAGCCATTGCCAGCGGGCGAAACAGCGGAAGGCAGGACTTTTTCCACGAAAGTCTTGAAGTCTCCGGTCGCGCCGTCATCCGAGGTTTTCCATACGAGCCGCAATCCTTCGTGGGTCTTTTTCATCATTACGGCCCTGAACGGACCATGATTGCGCTGACCGGCGGCGGCGGCGATGACCGAAGTTATCGTTACGTTTTCCGTTACTGTGCTCAATTGAATGCTCCCGCACGAAGATACAGAATTTCAGCAGGTGATTTTCCCCTGTCCACTACGGCTTCGACAGTTCTGATGATCCTTGTGGCGTCTGCCGTGGCGGTTGTCTTCACATTGTATACGTTTGACCTTGTAGTCAACGACGCCATGGCGCGGCGGGCGATGTCCTGCGTCATTGATTCGACATTCTTCAATTCACCGAGCGTCGTCATACCCTGTCCGAGGGCCTGACGATAAGCAATTATGTCGAGTGCGACCTGCTCTTCACCTCCGAGCAGAGCGGTCAGCACATCACGGCCGGCGGTGTTAATGTTGACCCGGCCGGGGACTACCGTTTCATCAGTGACAGTGATTTTGTCCACGATGTCGTACCAGGTCTGGACATCGAGCGGCTGCGACTGGTTACCGGAGGTTGTCGTCGGCTCGGCGGGGCTGTTGTCGTTGATCAGGTCGGCGACGCTGCTGTAGGTGCGGTTTTCAACAATCCATCTGGCCTGTGCCTGAGAGATGCCCAAGCCATCCACGAGCCTTCTCTCGTTGGCGGAGTTGATGTTGATCCTGGCGTTGCCATCGGCATCGGTATTGAGGTCGTATGAATAGCAGGTGAAGTAATTAATCCACCCGAGATTGTAATCGGACAGCCTGTAATCGAGGGAGCGGTCTCCGTAGAACAAGGCGGGTGTCACCCCGCGGACGCGTAGCAGCTCGCGGACCGTCTTGAAGTTGGCGTTGCGTGCTTCATAACCGTAGGGCAGGTTAAGGTAGTATCCAGACTCGACGCCTTGTTCTCGGATTTCGTCGTCAGAGTCCCGCCAGTCAAGAATGGCGTCGGCGATGTCCTCCGTCATGTCGGGCAGCCAGATCAAATGGTCGCGGGTGACGGTATTGAGATTGAGCTTGGAGGCCTCGTCGACGACCTCGACGGTAAAGGTGCATGCATCGAGGGGGACACTGTTGAAGTCATGGACGTTGTCGGCCCAGATATCAAAGAGGCTGTCAGCATCGGTGGGGTCTTCGCCGAGGACTGCGACTGCTGTTTCGAGGCCGGCGCGACAGGCCCATTTGCAGCGAATGCGTTCAGCAGAGATGTGGGCGATATGTGTGTCCAACCTGCCGCTTTGTGCGACTACGGTGACGATGAGGGTAAGCAGAACGACGATCCACATGACTGCAACGAGGACCATGGCACGATGTGCGAGCCAGTGACGAGGTCTGGTGTTCATCAGAGGCCCTCCTGCATCAGCGCCTGTGCTGCCTCGGCCTGTCGGGTTGCGCCCGGCATCCTTGGGAAGGCTGCCATAATACTGCGAGTAATGGGTATTGCGCGGCCGTGCTGGTCGATTTCAACGGCGGTCAGTGTGGCTTCGACTATCTGGGGGAGCAGATTCTGCTCGGCAGGCCATTCGATCTGCCATTCGGCCCCGTCGAAGTAGCGGACCTCGAATGCGACTATGTTCTGTGCTATGGCGGTGAGTATGCCTCCTCGGGTGAGCTCGGTGTTTTCGTGCCCGACGATGGGGCAGAGTCGCCGCATGAGCATTGATTGCTCGTCGGAGCCGCCGAGAAAGTACTCGACCTCATAGATGTCGCTTTCCGGCTGCTGGGGTCTGGCGGGGGCGCCGGAGATGATCCTCATTTTGAGTGAGTTGACCATGTCCTGGTTTTGCTCAACAAACGACCCTACGATGCGGGACTGTGCGGTATCGTCCCGGACCATGTTCTCGAAGTCGTTTCGGAGTAATTCGACGGCGAATCGGATTTCGTCCGCAGCGGCGATGTTTCTGTAGACGAGGGTTCGGCCGGCTGTTACGGCGCGGAGGGCACCCACGGCAACGAGCGCGATAAACGAGCCTATGATCGAAGCGATCAGCAGCTCCAGAAGCGTGAAGCCTTGATGTGCGGGGCGATGTATCATCTTCCGCCACCTCCCCCCCGCTGGCGGGGTTGGGTCTGCGCGCCGCCGCCACGCGCACCACCTCCTTGTGTGCCGCCACGGGCGCCCCCGCCCTGTCGACCGCCGGCTTGCGTTGCGGTTGTGCCCTGTGCGCCGCCGCCTTGCCGACCGCCGCCCTGCGTTGCGGCCGTACCCTGGGCGCCGCCACCTCTGCGAGCCTGAGGCGTATCGGTTTGTTCGGCTTCAGCAGAAGCCTCGCGGGCTTGCGTTTCGTCCACCGTGGGGGCGCTGTTGAGCATGGTCCTGGCGGTTATCTGCCGGACGCGCGGGCCGTCCTGCCAGGTGATTGCGATATCGATGGTATAGAGGCCGGTAAGTCCGGCCTCGACGACGGCGGCCTGCCAGTAATGTAAAACGCCTTCGGCACCTTCAGGCTCGCACATTCCTGAAGTCTCGCCGAGTTCAAGGAATTGATCGACACCCATGTAGTCGATCAGAGTGAGCTGTTTGTCGAGAAGATCCCAAGCGAGTTCGTAATCGCGGTTGAGCTTGACACCGAGAAAGCTGCGGGTGCTGACCGAACAGATCGCGACAACGGCGCCGGAGAGTATCATCGAAGCGACGATGACCTCTACCAGACTGAAACCCCGGTATTTGCGAGTGCCGCAGGTCATCGATAGCCTTCCATGTCCAGATCAACAATTTCGACCGGTGCCTCGTCGGCGGGACCGAACTGCACAGAAGCCTTGCCGGTGGCGGCCATAACGTAAACGGAGAAGTGGTTTTCGCCGTCGCCGAGCTGGATTGCACTCATGTCGGCGGTGCCGTCCGGGTAGAACGTGATTATAGCTCCGTCGCCGGCGCCTTCGGCGGCGGAGTCGCGGCCACTGAGCACGTTTATCTGCTCGAACTCGACTCGGCCGGGTAATTCGGTCGGTTTGGCATAGCTGTTGACGATGGTCAGCACAGCAGCATCCCGGGTCGCGGCGTCAGATAACTCGGCCAGTAGATGGAACCGCCGATTGGTCTTGTCGAGCACGAGCCGGCAATGGGCATGTCGTTCGACGGCAAAGAGGCGGGCATAGCGGGCAGTCAGGTAAAGCTGCCTTGCGGACTTTTCAACAAGGTAACGTCTGTAGGTGGTATAGGCTGCATTGCCGCCGGCTGAGGCCATGAGCCCAATCAAGGCAACGATGACGAGTATCTCGGCGAGAGTGAAAGCGCGCGGTGTGCGCCTGCGCCCGACGGCAGTCGTTGTTCCACCGAGAGAGGGGGGTACGGAGTTAATCGTTGGTAATATCAGCATCGTCACCTTCACCGCCTTCGAGACCGTCGGCCCCGAGACTGATCAGCTCATACTCCTTGTCGCCGATTTCGCCACTGCCTTCAAAATAGATGAAGTAATTGCCCCATGGATCGAGGAGATCGCTCTGTTTGCAGTAGCGCCCGTTCCACTTGCCTTCGAGTTCGTCGGGCATGATAATGAGTGCTTCGAGGCCTTCGGCGTCGGTTGGAAAGCGTCCACAATCGAAATAGAATCTTCCAAGGGCCTGTTCGAGGATTGCCATTTTGCCGACGGCGATCTGTCCTTTAGCTCTTCCGAGCCCTTTGAACAGTCGCGGGGCGACAAAGGCGCCCAACATGCCGATGATAAGCACGACGGTCAGGATTTCGATGAGAGTGAAACCTTTTCTTTTCCTTCTTTTCATTATGAATTCCTTTCTGGCAGTTTTTCAACCTACCCCGCCCAGATCCATTCCCATAATCGGCAGCAGCGTCGCGGCTATAATGAAGCCGACCACCAGAGCCAGGAGCAGAATCAGAAAGGCCGGGAAAACGGACATGAATCGTGTTGCAGCTTCGTCGGCGTCAGCATCGAAAGTATCGGCGGCGTTGAGCAGCAGTTCGTCGAGTTTGCCTGTCTGTTCGCCCATGGCGACGATCTGCACGAGGAGGGGCGGAAACAACCCGGAGGCGGCGAGCGGCTCTGCGACGCTGTCGCCGGTTTTGACCTTATGCGCTACTTCATCTATTTCGCGGGCAAGTACCTCGTTGCCGAGAGTGTCGCGGACAATGTTGAGGGCATAGAGAATTGTTATTCCGCTTTCAGTCAGTGCTCCGAGTGTTCGTGCAAAGCGGCCCACGGCGATTGTTCGCAGGACCGAACCGAGAACGGGGATCTTCAGTTTGAATGCGTCCCACTGAATGCGGCCCTTCTCGCCGTTTTTCCATCGCACGAAGAGAAAGATCGAACCTGTGAGAATCAATCCAGCGAGCCAGCCGTACAGGACGAGAAAATCGCTGATGGCCATAAGCATGCGGGTGGGCAACGGCAGAAGCGCCGAACCGCCACTTATGGTTTCTATGATTTTCGGCATGATTTTGGTCAGCACTATGATCACGGAAATGATGCCAACGATGAGAACAAAGATGGGATAGGCAGCGGCATTCTTCATGTTGCGCTTGACCTGAACGTCTCTGCCGATAAGGCCTGTAAGCTGTGACATGGTTTTCTCAAGCAGGCCGCCGGTCTCGCCGACGCGGACCATTGAGACATAGAGTTCGCTGAAGCAGTCGGGGCGCGCAGCCATTGCGTCGGACAGTGCTTCACCCGAACTGACTGCGTGCGCCAGATGGGCCAGCAGGTCTCTGACGGCAGGCTTCTGCTGCTGGGACTGGAGGATTTCGATGGCCTTGAGCACGGGTAATCCCGCGCGCAGGGCCGTACTTAACTGCGTGGTTACGGCGAGCAGGTCCTTTCCGCTGACGCGTCTGGCAAAGAGGCGCCCGATGCCGAGCAAGTCGGTCAGACTCGCACCGGCGCGTGATGATCCGCTCTTTGCATCGAGACGCGACGGATAGAGACCCAGGGCGGCGAGTTCACCAACCGCACTGCGTTTGTCGGCCGCACTAATAACGCCTTCTACGGATTCACCTGTCGAATTAACTGCGTTATATGAGAATTCCACCACGGCTTAAGATCCTCTGACAAACTAATCCTCGTCGACACCCTGCGTAACCCTGAGCACTTCTTCAGGGCTGGTCAGTCCCTTCAGTATCTTCTCGATGCCGTCATGTCGCATGCTGATGTGCTCGTCGGCAACTGTGGCGATGATTTGCTCGGTCGTCGGCCTTGCGGCTATGACCTTGCGAAGCGGTTCACTTATGCGCAGGAGTTCAAAAATGCCGATTCTTCCCAGCATGCCGGTGTTATTGCACTCGTCGCAGCCCCGTCCGTGGTACAGCTCGTCATCGAGGGATATGCTGATGGAGTTGTTGAGACTGTTCAACAGGCTCTCGGTAGGTTTGTATCGCTGCTTACAAGACGGGCATATCTTGCGGACAAGGCGCTGCGCCAGGACACCTTCGAGCGAACTTGCCAGCAGAAACGGCTCGACTCCCATATCGATAAGACGTGTCACCGCGCCGGCGGCGTCATTCGTGTGCAGGGTGGAAAAGACGAGGTGTCCGGTAAGTGCAGAGCGGATAGCAATGTCGGCGGTTTCCTTGTCGCGGATTTCGCCGACCATGATAATGTCGGGGTCCTGTCGAACAATGTGCCTGAGTCCTTTGCCGAAGGTCAGCCCTCGCTGGGGATTGACCTGCATTTGGACGATTCCTTCGAGTTGATACTCGACCGGGTCTTCGATTGTGATGATCTTCAGGCTGGGGGTATATATTTTGTTAAGGGCTGCGTACAAAGTGGTCGTTTTGCCGCTGCCTGTGGGGCCGGTCACCAAAACAATCCCGTGCGCCTTATTGAGACAGGTGTTGAAGCTCGAAAGCACCCTTGGGGTCATACCGAGGTGCTCCAGACTAATGAGCGCTGCGCTGCGATCCAAAAGCCTCATCGTGATTGACTCTCCGAAGACCGACGGCACGGTGGAGACACGTATGTCCACTCTGCCCTTCTTACCGGAGAATTCGATGTGGCCGTCCTGGGGAACGAATCGTTCGGCGATGTTCATGTTGGCCATGATTTTTATTCGTGAGATGATAGCGGCCTGGAGTTTCTTGGGGGAGTTTGATTTCTCGATAAGCAGGCCGTCGATGCGATACTTGATCTTGACGCACTTTTCAAAGGGCTCGATGTGCACGTCGCTGGCACGGGCTTCAATTGCCTCCAGAAGGATAAGATTAACCAGGTTTACCAGGGAGGGTTCGCGGGCCAACTCGTGAAGCTTTGCATCGGTGAGTTCGCCCATTTCCCCCACATCAATATCTTCAGGCTTCTGCTGCTCGTGAGGCGCCAAGTTTTCGAGCATTCGGGCGACATTGCTGCCGTAATACTTAAGTATTGCGCGTTCCATCTCGGCTGGGTTGCCGTAGCAGCGGCGTATTGAGCAACCCGTAACGAGACGAACGTCTTCAACGGCCTTTGTCTCGAAGGGGTCTGCCATTGCGAGTATTAGTCGGCCGTTCTGTCTTTGCAGCGGCAGTATGCTGTATTTGCTGACGAGATCGGCAGGGACCAGACCAATAACCTCCTGAGGTATGGAAACGTCTTCAAGATCGGCGATGGGTAGTCCAGCCTGACATGAAAGCGTCTCATTTAACTGCCTGCGGGTGATACGGCCGCCATCGACCAGTATTTGGCCGAGCTTGCGTCGGGTTTGCTGTTGCTCTAATAAGGCGTTTTCGAGCGCAATATCATCTATATACCGCTTATCACAAAGCAACTCACCCAGTTTCTTCCTGTCGGACACTTCGATCCCTTCCGCCAAACAGTGCACACACAAACACTACATTGAACATCCGCAATTTTTTATGCCAAGAGAAATACAGTACTCACAGTCTCGCTCGCCCCGTGACAGAGAGTCTCTTGCAGGTAAAGACGCCGGACAAAAGGTTTTTGTTACAACAAAAGGGAATTAGAACGGTTTTTTCAGGACTGGTAAAGCGGATTGGCAGAAAATATCACCGGACAGAATCTGTCTGGTTCATTTAGCACAGTAAAACTTGCAGGCTGTTCAGCAGACAATTAACTGCTGCTTACAGCTCAAGGGTGCAGGCGTGCTGTCTTGGCGGTTGTGCGGATTCCATTTATGGCGTTGGCCAGGCCGGGGATGACGGACGAGACCTTTGCCAGTTCTTCGGCGGTGATTTTGCGGTCGGCGGTTCGATATAGGAGTATAAATCCAAATATACGTCCGAAATTGCTCAAGGGTATAGAAGCGGCCGACATCGCCTCCAAGCCAGGCATGTCAGATCGCAATCCCATTTCGACCATTTCAGGAAGGCGGCAAATCCTGCCGCACCCGCTGAGACGCGAAACGAGATTGGCAGTAAAGCACCCTTCAAAGCTGCCCGTATCGACTTCGATGGGGCGGTTGGCTCCGCTCATGTGAAGTTCGTATCCTTCGCCGCTAAGGAGGAATATGGCCACGCTGGCTTCGGGTATGGCGGCACCTATAAGTGAACCGACGTTGTCGACAAGCGTATTGAGATCGCTGCAGCCCAGAATCGTTTCGTAGAATGTTACCGTGAACGTAAGGGGCTTGAGGCGCTTAATGAACTCACGGTGGGCGGCAACCATGTCACCGCACAAGATGTCTATCTTCTTTGCCTGAATACGTTTGGCTCGGTTCAGCCCCCGGACCAGCCCGCGCAGGCGTTGATATCGATGTGTATCCAACGAAGCCATCTCCTGTAGAAATCGATCTTTCTGCGATTAATATCGGCTTGATCGGTCCTACGCTTAACGGGCTTTCGAGGGGTGAAACAGGCGTTATCGCAGGCCATGCGGGGTTTTATGAGACCATACGGACTTTTTTCCGCACAGGTCCGCCGACTTGACAGCCCTGTTCCTGCGGCATTACGCTTTGGGCAACGTAATGGTCACGGTGGTGCCCTTTTCGGGCTCACTGGCAAGAGCAATATCTCCCTTGTTCAACTCGAGCAGTCTCACACTGTGGGCCAGGCCCATTCCCCGCTTGCGGCCAGCAGGCGCAGAGGAGAAGAACGGCTGACAGGCTTTTGCCAAAGTCTGGCTGTCCATACCACACCCCGAATCCGCAATATCCAAACAGACCGTCTCTTCGCGACGTGCGGCCCCTGCGCTGATTGTTATCGGTCCGCTGCCGCTCTTGTATGAATCCAGGCTGTTGGACAAAACATTCGCTATCGCGGTAACCACCTGTTCACGGTCAACGTACACGTCGCTCAGTTTGTCAACGCCCTCCAAACTGGTTTCCACCTGGGCAAGTCCCCGCTGCTTGCGGGTCCTTGAGATAGCCTCGTTGACTATTTCCAAGACAGTCGCCGCCTGCGGTTCGGGCGTGCGCGGACGCGCAAAACTCATGAGGTCTGTCACTATCTGTGTAATTTCCTCGGTGCGGGACTGTATCTGTTTGAGCATGCCTTTCTTGTTCTCGTCGGTTTCTGAATCGTAGAGCAACTGAGCCCTGCCTGAGATCAGAGCAAGCGGATTGTTCAATTCATGGGCTGCGCCGGCGGCCATTTCGGCGATTCCTGTCAGAGACTGAGTGTCGGCGACTCTGTTGCGTGTCTGCCTCAACCTGCCAAGCAGATCTGCGAAACGCTCAGCAAGCCGGCTGTGCCGGGCATCTGAAACCGCCAGAGCCGCCACGGCGGCGCCTATAGAAGCAACCGAGGCAAAAAGCTCGGGTCGCAGTGCAGGGTCGAACGGCATCCTGGCCTCGAAAATCAGCACTCCTACGGCGCGGCCGCACGAAAGCAGCGGGACAATTTTCGATCTGCCAAGGTCGATATCGAGATCAACCTGCTCAAAGAGCCACCCTGCATGTTCGGCGGCGTCCGCAATTGCGAACGTGTGGGTAAGGTGTGCAGGCACGGGCTCTGCTTCAGGCGGTACATTGACCAGCACGGCGGCGGTTCTGCCCCGCGCATCGACGGTGGCGGCCTCGACGAATGCTTCGTCCTCGTCTTCCAGAATGTAGGCACATACCGGTCCAGTCTGATAATGCTTCTGCCACTGTACGGCGAAACTTGAGATGACATCGAGGGGGGTGTCGCATGCACCGACGTTTTCGAGGAAATCCGACACGAACTCCATTTGTGCTGATGCTGCGGCGGTGTGCCTGTGGGCCGCGGACACATCGGAGTGGTCGGCTGCCAGTCGGGCCGCGGTGTCTGAAAGCAGGTCGCACCAAGCGGCAGTACCGCCCTGCTCCGCGAGGCCCAGCAGTTTTCCGCGTTCGCCGACAATGCCGGGAAGCTTGTCGCGAATCGCCTCGACCTGTTCGGGCGCCAGGCCCAAGAACTCACAGGCTCGTGTAACTGATTCAGGCTGGTCGTAACTGCCGGACATCCCGATTTGAGCCTGCCTTGCCATTGCATCTGCGATCTGAACGGCAAGCGCCAGACGTGCGGTCGAGACGTTTTCGGCAATGACTTCGACGTCGCTGTGATGCAGCCAGATGGCGCAAACGATCTCATCGGGCAGCGACCATTTCTCGGCAAGCCGCTTGCCGATGAGGGCATGATCGAGACCGAGATGCTCATTTTCGACTGTGTGCATGGGCGCTTTTTGGGCGGCAGCCTGTTCGACGATCTTTACAAAGCTTCTGGGCATGACTTCGTCGATTGCCAGCTTGCCGATATCGTGCATGAGACCGGCGGCGAAAGCCAGCGGGCGATCGGCCGGTTCCATCGCGACGTCGGCAATCATCTTCGTACAGCAGGCAACGGCCAGCGCATGTCTGGCGAGTTGCTTGCGGGGCAACAATCGCTGAGCGTCGGGATCAGAAGTGTTGTCAAAGCCGTGAGAGACTTTAACGGAAAGCACGGCATCGCGGATGATGTTCTTCGGCAGTTTGGCGACTGCCTCGGAAACTGTTGGCGCACCGTCGGCGAAAACTACGGCCTGTTCGCGGGCCAGAGACAACACCTTGGCCGTCATTGCCGGATCCGACTCAATGATCTCCGTAAGGGCTGCCATGTTGGCTCCGGCAGCGCCGAGCCGTGAAAGAAACACGGCGGCCACTTCGGGCAGCGTCGAAACAGAAGACAGACGTCTAATGATAAGTTCCACCTGGCGAGCCACTATTGTAGCGCCTTTTGATTTTGTCATCACAAATCCCTTCTCCCTGGGCTATTGCAACTGTAAAACACCGGTGATCTTTTCCACCAGTTCAACGATATCAAACGGTTTTCTGATGAATGCTTCGGCGCCGGCGGCCAGCAGGCCCGTTATCTCGCTTTCGTTGACGACACCACTCACTATGATGATTCTGGTGTTCTTGTAGTCAGGGTTGCGCCGAATGGTCTGGCAGACAATGTTGCCGTTGACATCGGGCAGCATGTAATCGAGGATAAGCAGGTCTGGGCCGAACTGCTGTGTCATGATTCCGGCCTCGTAGCCGCTGGACGCGGTGCGGATCTCAAACCGGCCGTCGCGCGATAGGACGTCAACCATGAGTTCGACAATCTCAGCATCGTCGTCCACGATTAGAATCTTCTTCTTGCCTCTTTCGACTCCATCCAGAGGCATATTGTTTTCCCGCATGAATTTGACGAGACTTTCGCGGGGAATGCGTCTAAAGCGCGAACCTGGGATTCGGAAGCCGGCCAAGCGGCCGGAGTCAAAACACCGGATGATGGTCTGCTGGCTGACGTTGCAGATTTCCGCCGCCTCACCGGTGGTCAACAAATCCTTTATTTTATCCATCTTCGTCTCCTTACTTGAATGAGGACAAGAGCAGGCCTCCCACCTTGTCTCTTTCGCCCAATTTAACCATCGGATATGGGACGTGTCAAGGTTGAATAAATATTTGGATGCAAATGCTGCCAGTGGCAATATTATCAGGCCATGATGAGGCATGAAGTGTTTTCGTTCTGCGGCTTGGCGGCCGGGAGGCCGTGAGAAAGACGGACCTGTTTCGCCTACGTGGGATTGTCCCCGGTGGAGGGAAGATTAATTTGGGGCACCTGAACGCCGGGGAGGCAAAGCAGTTCGCCGATATGCTCAACTGCGGCCATGAAATCGCTGTAAATGGACGGCTTAACTATGTAGAAGCTGCAACCCATATCGTAACATCGCTGCACCTCGGCCGGATCGCTTGTGGTTGTTAGCATCATTACGGGGATTTTACGCAATTCAGGGTCGGCCTTTATCTGGCGAAGCACCTCTATGCCGTCTACTTTCGGCATTCTGATATCCAAAAGGAGCAGGTAGGCGGCATTGGGTGTTATGACGGGTCCATCGCCGCGCATGAACAAGAAATCCAGCACCTCCTGTCCATTGCGAAAGTGCATGAACGAAGTAGTTGCACACATCCGCCAGAGGTTCTTTTTAACAAGCGCGAAGTGGCCGGCATCGTCTTCGGCAATCAGAATCACAGTCTCATCGTGCATTGTCCGGCCTCATTCAAGATCGCCTTTGCCGATTTCGGGTATACTTGTGATAGAAAGAAACAGGCCTATTCTGCGAATTGTCTCAACGAAGTTCTCATATTCGACCGGCTTGACGATGTACATGCTGCAGCCGAGTTCGTGGCAACGATCCACTTCGCGTGGATCATCAGTAGTCGTCAACATAATCACTGGTATACGCTTAAGCAGGTCATCGGCCTTTAGCCGCTCCAAGACTGTTGTGCCGTCCACTTTGGGCAGGCGAATGTCCAGAAGTAGCAGGCAAGCCTTTGACTTGACGGGCTTACTGGACTGACTGGCGAGGAAATCCAAAACTTCCTGTCCATCCGTGAAACGGGCTACTTCGTTTGTGATCCCCGTTCTGGCAAGATTTTTTTTGATCAGGGCAAAGTGCCCCTCATCGTCCTCGGCGATCAGGATGACCACATCATGATTCATCTGCTTCGTCCTTGGCTGTTGCAGATATGATATATTGGTTTCGGTTCGATGCAAGCGGAGATTTGCAGAATTTGCCAAAAACGGCTTTGCCCACAGAATGCCAAAGGTTACAGGTCAGATGGGTGGACCAAAGACGGGGCTGATTCTCATGACCGGCCGATATCAGTCGGTCGCATTCAGGACCATTCGGCTATTGTAGATTTTGACGGCTAACTTACTCGGCGCTTGCCATTAATGCACCGAGATTGTAAACTCAGTTTATATGGACTTGTTTTAAATGCCCCCGCCGCTTCAATTAGAGAGGTTAAGGAGGCAGGTGGCCGGATACCCGCAAATTGCACATGTCTATAAGATTTGGAGAGCAGAACATGGGTCACAGAAAAGAACTTACAAGAAGAGATCTTTTGAAGAACTCGGCGGCGGCGGCTGGTGCGCTGGCGTTTGCCGGTCCTGCCGCTGAATGGGTGTACGCCCAGGGCAGCGACACAATCCGCGTCGGCGTCATAGGATGCGGCGGCCGAGGGACGGGTGCAGCCAATGATTGCGTTGCATCATCCAGCGGGGTTGAGATTGTCGCTGTCGCCGATGCATTCGGCGACAGGCTGAGAGGCCTCAAGGGCAAGTACAATGTGCCGGACAACCGCTGTTTCGTCGGTCTCGACGGTTACAAGAAACTCCTGGAACTGGACGACATCAATCTGGTGATTCTGGGAACGCCGCCGGGCTTTCGTCCTCCTCAGTTGAAGGCGGCTATCGACGCCGGCAAGAACATTTTCATGGAGAAGCCGGTTGCGACCTGTCCTGCGGGCATTAAGATGGTTCTGGAAGCCTCGGCGAAGGCGTCGGAGAAGAACCTTGCCATCGTTTGCGGTACGCAGCGGCGACACGAGCCCAAATACATCGAAACAATGAAGCGCATTCACGACGGCGCGATCGGCGACATTGTTTCGGCGCAATGCTACTGGAATCAGGGCGGCTTGTGGGTCAACCGCCGCCAGCCGGGCCAGTCAGACGTTGAATGGCAGGTTCGCAACTGGCTGTATTTCACGTGGCTGTCGGGCGACCATATCGTTGAGCAGCACGTCCACAACATAGATGTAATAAACTGGGCGTTCAGAGACGTGCAGCCGGAACAGGTTCACGGCCAGGGCGGGCGGCAGTGGCGCACAGGTCCGGAGTACGGAGACATCTTTGACCATTTTGGCGTCGAGTTTTTCTATCCTGGCGACGTGCGGACTATCAGCATGTGCCGCCAGATCGACGGCAGCACGGGCAACGTCAGCGAGCGTGTGGTCGGCACCAAGGGAACCAGCAACTGCGCGGGTCGCATCGATGGGGAAAACGCATGGCGTTATGAAGGTCCCAACCCAAACCCATACGTTGAAGAGCACAAGAACCTCATCAGCAGTATACGTTCGGGCAATCCGCTTAATGAAGGCAAGCGCATCGCCGAGAGCACACTTTGCGCTATTATGGGCAGGGAATCGGCTTACTCAAGGCAGCAGTTCAAACGCGAATGGTTCATGAGCCGATGCGCGCTCAATCACCTGCCGCCTGATGACATGAAGCTGACCGATTCCAAAGAGGTTCGGCCTTTTGCGGTGCCTGGTGTTTACAAGGTGCCGACTGCATAAGGCGAGCTGCAACAGTTTTCTTGATGAGCAGATAAACGTGAGAATACAAAGGAGAATGCCGATGGCATCAGAAAATAAAAGCGGTACAATAACTGCCGCCGGCGCGGCGATAGCGGCTTCGGCAGCAAGCATTGCACATGCACAAGGTACAGGGGTTATCAAGGTTGGACTTCTCGGTTGCGGAGGGCGGGGCAACGGCGCACTGGCCCAATGTCTGCAAGCCGACCCGGGCGTTGTAGTGATCGCGGTAGCGGATCTATTTGAGAACAAAGTAAGAAGCACTCGCGACAGGTTCGTCAAGGACGAGAAGTTCAAGGGCCGCGTCCAGATCGACGACGATCATATGTTCTGGGGCTTCGACTGCCATGAGAAGCTCGCCAAATGTGAGGCCGACCTGCTGCTGATGGCCACGGCGCCTGCTTTTCGCGGTCCGCAGATGTTAGCCGCCGTAAACGCCGGAAAACACATTTTTACCGAGAAGCCCGTGGCGACGGATCCGGCGGGCTGCCGCCAGGTCATGGAGGCCTCGCGCATAGCAAACGAAAAGGGTCTTGCCATAGTCGCCGGAACCCAGCGGCGTCATGAATTCAGCCGCGTCGAACTGATGAAGCGAATTCATGACGGCGCGATAGGCGAACTGGCGGGTGGACAGTGCTACTGGTACGGCGGCGGCATCTGGTATCGCGGCTATTCAGACGGCATGAGTGAGCTGGAATGGCAATGCAACAACTGGTATCACTTCAACTGGCTGTCGGGCGATCAGATTTGCGAGCAACACATTCACAACATCGACATTATAAACTGGTGTTTTGATGGTCCTCCCGCCAAGTTCACCGCTGTGGGAGGACGGGGCTGGCGCGATCACAACGCGCAGGCCAAGGATGTTTGCGCCAAGCTGAACAACGGCAGCGAGGAAGGTTGGGAGAAGTACGCCGGCGACATCTGGGATCATATTTTCGCCGAACTGGAATATCCCAATGGCGCGCGCTGCTTGAGTTTCAGCGGCCATAGTCCTGGGACCGGACGCAACGGGGAGAAGATCGTCGGCACGAAGGGCACCAGCAACTGCAGTTCGAGTATCAGCGGCGAGAACTCATGGCGTTACGAAGGTCCGAATGTCAACGGGATGCTTCAGGAACATGTTGATTTGATCAAGAGCATCCGCGCCGGCGAGCCGCTGAACGAAGGTCAGCGAATCGCCGAGAGCACGTTGACGGCAATCGGCGCCCGCATGGCGGCCTATACAGGCCGTTCATTTAGTTGGAAATGGCTGCTCGGCGCCAGCAAGCTGGACATTGTTCCAAAAGAACTCAAGCCGGGCCCGGGCGTATTCCATCCCGTGGCAACTGGTCGGGATCCGCTTGTATAGCAACACACCCGCTCATAACACATACGGCCATGTGAATCGCTCCGATTCTCATGGCCGTTTTTCTGTAAACGCGGCTTGCTTCCTTATTGCCAAGTTTCTGTCTGGTCCTGGTGCGGTTCAGGCTGCACATCATCCGGACGGACTTGCGGCTGGCTTTGCCGCAATCGTGCATCCCGGTTGACAGGAGGCCCAGGGGTGGCCTGTCTCTCCCAGTAATCGAACGGCCTGCGCATTGGCCCTCGACCGTTAGGACCGACGCCGCGGCCTTGGCCATAGCCCGGTCCGCGTGGTCCCCGCTGATGGGGACCGGCGATATCCTCACCGAGGCGTATCATGCTGTCACGCCATTTGTCGCGCTGCCAGCCATCGAGCACTGCGGCGACTTCCTCGTAAAGCGCGTTCATCTCCCTGGCGATTCTGGGTCTTGCTTCGGTGCGGATATCATCAATTGCCTTGAAATGCCTGGCAAAGATTTCACGTATCCGCTCGCGCTGCGCAGGGTCCAGTTGCAGCTCCTGCCGCAGTGCAGCCATGGTTCGTTCGTTGACAAATTCGATATCGCGCGGCAGTGAGGGTTCCAACGGCTTGAAAACTATCACTGCCGCGGAGGCTCCTATGATCAAGCCAGCCAGCAAAATGATCAACCCGAAGAAGGCCATCTTCCAGCGGTGCATCCGCAAGATCAACTGCAGGTGTTCAGCGTTGTTTTCGCTTATTGTGCCGCCCATGAAATCACCTCGTACATACCAGACATGGCGTTGGAGGCCGAGGCCTTCACCGCCAGAAATGATGCAATGGCGACACACGCCGCCGCGACGGAGGAAACCGAAGCAATCCACATCAAAGGCCTGCAGGAACCGAGCGGCTGCCCAGATTCCAACACGCTGATCACATCGTCGGCCACGTCCAGATGCGGGACAGGTTCAGACCGTGCGTTCAGAACCAGTTCACGGAGACACAGATGCTTCTTCATAAGGTGACCTCCCAACCCGCCTTCTCAAACAGCTTCCTCAATTTTTTTCGCGCCCGCAGGCTCTGCACCTTTACCATCGGTTTGCTCCAACCGGTCCGCCTCGCCGTCTCCTCGATATCACATTCTTCGAGATATCGCAGCGTCAGGACCAATCTGTCGCGCGGCGCCAATTGGGCCAGCAGTTCATACAACACCCTCGCCGCTTCAGATGGATCAATCCGCTGCTGGCCATCCATCAGGGCACCGTCCCATTCAGTCAGACTAAACGACTCGTCGCGGCTGCGACTTTGTTTTTCCTTCCAGAAGCGATAGCCGATCCTCGTAGCGATCCGCGCCAGCCAGTGCGACAACGGAGCCTTGCCCTTATATGTCCGGAGGCTCAAGTACATCTCCACAAAAACATCCTGCGCAAGCTCATCATGCACCCGGTGGTCGCGCGTGAATTTCCAGAGGATGCCTGCCACATGCTGCTGATATCTTTCGATCAGACGCTTGAAGGCCTCAGAGTCACCCTTAAGCGTCCGCTGGATATCGCGAAGGTCTGCCATCCGGACGGCGACTCTCGCGGCCGTTGTTGTCGAGGCCGCCAGTGCTGTCGTCAATCCGGTCCATAAACGCACGACTGCAACCTGCGGCGGCAACGCATGCGTTACGAAGGAAGCGGCAGACACAAGATTCATTATATTAATCTCATATAGTCAAGTCATTGGTTTTGCTTCCTGGTCCCCGGTGGACCAGTCTGTTTGTACTTCGTTCTGCAAGAACGAAAATGCTGGTTATAGTTCTAC
>Ga0334882_1001352_pt1 | contig 29637 bp, 31 predicted proteins | sample GraSluR1_MG_5_FD_207226 | JGI IMG/M metagenome (GOLD analysis project Ga0334882, IMG submission 207226) | Sludge microbial communities from methane-producing bioreactor in Wageningen University, Netherlands - Granular Sludge_15_04-R1 | ecosystem: Engineered > Bioreactor > Anaerobic >... | reverse complement strand
CTTTATTCTCATTTATAATCGGTTTAATTGCAGGTTATATTCCTGCAAGGCAAGCATCTAAATTAAATCCAGTACAAGCATTAAGAGGCTAAAATGGTAAATAAAGAGTTTTTTAAATTAGCAAGTGCAAATTTAAGAAAAAGGAAATTAAGAAGTGGATTAACTCTTTTAGGGATAATTATTTCTGTAATGGTTATTTTTCTTCTTATTAGTTTATCTTTAGGATTACAACAAGGAATTGAAAATTTATTTAATCAAATGGGTCGAGATAAATTCTTTATTTATCCTATGGGTATCCCTGGTATTGCAAGTTCTTCTGATTTAACACTTAAAGATATTAATATTATTAACAAAGTTTCTGGAGTTGAAGAAACATTTTATGCAACAATGGATACTACAGAAATAACTTTTAAAAATGAAAAAAGATATTTACAAACATTAGGTATTGTAGACGAAGATAATAAGGTTATTGATTTAACCTTTGATAGTTTTACATTAGAATTAAAAGAAGGATATTTTTTAAAACCACAAGAGAATAGAAAAGTAGTATTAGGTTTTAAAATCCCTTTTATCTTTGAAGAAATTAAAATTGGAGATTCTATCTTAATAAATAATCAAAGATTTCAAATAATTGGAATTTTAGAATCATTAGGCAATGATATTGATGACTCTTCGATTTATATAAGTTATTCTGATTCCAAAAATTTATTTAATAATACAAAAGATAAAATTGACTTTGTAGGAATAAAAATAAAAGATATTAATAATATGAATTTGACAGTAGAAGAAACTAAAGATAAATTAGATAAATATAGGAATGTTACAGAAGACACAAGAGATTATATTATTCAAACTCCTGAAGATATTTTAAATATTTTTAATTCTATTTTATCAATTATTACAATTTTTTTAATTGGAATTGGGAGTATTAGTGTTTTAGTAGGTGCTGTTGGAATTGCTAACACAATGTATACTTCTGTTCTTGAAAGAACAAGAGAAATTGGTGTAATGAAAGCAATCGGTGCAACTAATTTTTCAATTACTAAAATCTTTTTATTTGAATCAGTTTTATTAGGTTTAATCGGTGGAATAATTGGAATGTTTATTGGTTTTTTATTTGCAGAATTAATTGGGTATTTAGTTTTAAATCTAGCAAATATTTCATATTTAAAACCAATATATCCTTTATACTTAATAATAGGAGTTTTAATATTTAGTATTTTAATTGGAATTATAAGCGGATTTTTACCTTCAAAAAATGCTTCAAAAACAAATATTGTAAATGCATTAAGATATGAGTAATTAATCGTAATCTAACATAGAATTTGGATTATTCAAATTATTTCCTTTTCTTTTTTTTGCAGCAATTAAATCATCAATTCTAAGTATCATTATTGCTACTTCACTTGCAGAACCAATTGCTTGAGTTTTAACTTTTAAAGGTTCAATAATTCCTTGTTTTAACATATCTTCAATTTTATTATTAAAAAGATTTAAACCAAAATTAGGATTATTAGATTCATGAGCAACTTTTAATTCTGTTAGAATGTCTATAGGATCTAGTCCTGCATTTTCTGCTAATGTAATTGGAATAAACTCTAGACTCTCAGCAAAAATTTCTACTGCTAATTGTTCTCGTCCATTAAGAGTTTTTGCAAATTCTTTTAATCTACGTGATAGTTCTATTTCAATTGCTCCTCCTCCTGCAACAACTTTTGAATCTTTTAAAATGGAAGCAACATCACCTAATGCATCTTCAATAGCTCTTTGTATTTCATCTAAAATATGATCACTACTTCCCTTAATTAAAATTGTCAAATTTTGTGGATTTTCACAGCCTATGATATAAGTAAATTCGTCGTCATTAATTCTCTTCTCAAATACTTTTTGAGCAGAACCAAGACTTTCTAAATCTAAGTCATCTAACCTTGCAACTATTTTTGCATTTGTAGCTTTTGAAACAGCTTGCATATCTGATTTAGGAACTCTTCTTATTGCATAAATTCCTGCTTTTGCTAAATAAAATTGAACTGATTCGTCAATTCCTTTTTGACAAAGAATTAAATTAGCCCCAGTCTTTTTTATTTTTTCAACTTTATTTTTTAAAATAATATCTTCTTGGGAAATAAAACTTTGTAATTGTTCTGGAGAAGCAATTGAAATTTTACTTGTATTTTCTAAGGATCTTAATTCTAAGGCTTCTTCAATTAAAGCAACTTTAACATTTTGAATTTCTTTAGGCATATCCATTGAAACTCTTCCTTTATCTAAAATTATCCCTTGAATTAATTCTGTTTCTTCTATTGATTCTCCTTTTTGTTTTTCTATTCTAATATTTTTTATATCAAAATCTTTTCCTTGGTTTAATAAGGTGATTGCTTGGAGAATAATAGATGAAAATTTTTCTTTTAAATATTCAGCACTTTTTCCAGTCATTGCAGTCTTTGCAACTTGTATTAATTCTTCTTCTGTACTAATATCTATTGTTAAACTTTCTAAAATTTCAATTGCTTTTTTTTGGGCGAGCCTGTAACCTTGAGTGATAATTGTAGGATGTATTTTAAGGTCTAATAATTTCTCTGCATTTTCTAATAATTTACCTGCGATCATTACTACTGTTGTTGTACCATCTCCAACTTCTTTTTCTTGAGTTTTAGAAACTTCAACTAACATTTTTGCAGCAGGATGTTCTATTTCCATTTCTTCTAAAATTGTCACACCATCATTTGTTATTGTAATGTTCCCTGCATTATCTAACAACATTTTATCCATTCCCTTTGGTCCTAAAGTTGTTTTTAATGTTTCTGCTAAGATTTTTGCTGCTAATATATTATTCCTTTGTGTATTTCTTTTAGAAACTCCTTGTAAAGATTCATCATTTTCTTCCATCATTATTAAAATAAGTAATTTTATCTTTTAAGAATTTATACACTCTAGAGATATAATCTATTATTAAAAGTAATATTTATAAATACTTTAATTATTTTTAATATATGATTATTCAAAATATATTTGAGGGTGATTTTAATGATGAAGTGCATAATGATTTTATAAAATTTTCAAGAGGAGAATTTAAAGATAGATATTTAATTGAAGCAAAAAAACAAACAAATAAATGGTCTATAAAAACTAGTTTTGAGTTTACAAATTCTTTTGTTAAATCTTGTTTAGAAAAAGAGAAGAACACTTTTAAAGTTACAGGTATTATTTCAACAACATTAGATATTAAAGATGATATCCCCTTTGAAATATCTAAAGTAAGTCAATTTCAAGGAGTTAAAAAATATATTATAAATACAGAAGTTAAATCTGAAGAAATATTAAATTTAATAAAAAAGTATCCAAGAGTTTTTTTTGCATTAAGTTTTAAAGGAAAAGACTTTGAATTAAAAGTAAAAGCTAAACCTCCAAAAAGTGGCTCTTCAAATAAAAAAGATGATGAAGAAACTAAAGCTGATTTTTGTACATTAAAAACAGATGATAAAGATTTATTAAATCAAATTTTTTTTGATGTAGGTTTAAATTGGAAAGAAGCTAAAATAAATCATACAATTAAAGTAGAAAACATTATTTATCCAAATGATATGGATAAGTTAAAACCTGCACAAGTAAGAGAATTATCTAAAAGAGAAGGAATTCTAATAAGAAATATTACTTTAGATGATAAAAAACAAGTAAAAGAAGCAAAGTTTATTGCTTAAAATTATTCTAAGAACTCTATTTTAAAATCACCTTCTAAAATTTCTCGAGCATTACTTACATTTTTGAAATCATCTAACATTCCATTTAAAAGTTCTAATTTTTCTGATGGTAAATACAGTTTAATTTCTGTTTTCATTGATTTTTGAGCATCACTTTTATTTTGTCTTACTTCTTTTAAAATATCTAAAAATGCATCATAAATTTTTAAGTCTGTTTCATCACTTTCTATTTGAGAAGGCCATGATGTCAAATGAATTGATTTAATCTTTTCATTTAAAATAAAATATTTTTGATATAATTCTTCTGTAATAAAAGGAATAATTGGTGCAAACATCTTTAATATATTTAATAAAGCTTTATACAAAACATATTTAGCAGATTCTTTTTCTGAATCATTTCCATTATAAATCCTTTTTTTAATAATTTCTAAATAATTATCACAAAAATCTTTAAAGAAAAATTGTTCAGTTTCATATTTTGCTTTTGAATATTCATATAACTCAAAATAATTTGTAGTATTTTGAATTGTTTGATTTAATTTTTTTAAGAATAAATTATCAAATTTCTTTAATTCCTTAGGTTTGATAGGAGAATAATTTTCTAAATTTAAAAAAACAAAATTTGTTGCATTTATTATTTTTGTAATTAATTTTTTACCAGATTTTAATTCATTTTCTGGGAAGCTTAAATCTTCACCAGGTTTTGAATAAGAAGATAAATATCTTAAAACATCAGAACCCCATTCATTAATTACTTCTTGAGGAGAAATACCATTTCCTAGAGATTTAGACATCTTTTTTCCATCTGAACTTAACATCCAACCATTAATGAATAATTCTTCCCAAGGTTTTTGATTATAATGAAGATATGATTTTAAAATAGTATTAAAATCCCAAAATGTGATTATATCATGACCATTTCTTCTTATATTTAATGGTTTATCTTTGATTTTATTATAAATTTTAGTTTCTTTCAAAATATCTTTAATTATTGTAGGTGTTAAAGATGAAGTTGCCCATGTATTCATAATGTCTGTTTCAGGAATAAACTCTTCACAACCACAATTAGGACATTTTTTTAATGAAGGCTTTGATTCTAAAGGGTCTATTGGTAAATCTTCTTTTCTGGCTAGAATAACCTCATCACAATTTTTACAATACCATACTGGGAAAGGAATTCCAAAAGGAATTTGCCTTGAAATACACCAATCCCACTTTAATCCATTAACCCAATTATTATATCTTGTTTTCATAAAATCAGGATACCATTTTATTTCGTCGCCCCATTTCAACATTTCTTCTTTTAAATCTAAATATTTAACAAACCATTGCTTTGTAGTTATAAATTCAACAGGAGTATGACATCTTTCACAAACATTTACAACTTGAAAAATTTTTTCTTGTTTAATTAAAAGATTTTCTTTTTTTAAATCTTCAATAATCTTTTTTCTAGCTTCTGTGATTTCAAGGCCTTTATAATTCTCACAAATTTCACTCATTGTTCCATCTAAATTTAAAGCATTTTTAATCTCTAAATCATATTGTTTTTGCCATTCCATATCTGTTTGATCTCCAAAAGTACAGCACATAACAATTCCAGAACCTTTGTTTGGGTCTGCTTTCTCATCAGATAAAATAGGAACTTCAAAATTAAATAAAGGAACTTTAGCTTTTTTACCAACTAATTCTTTTGCTCTTACATCTTTTGGATTGATAAATAAACATACACATGCAGGTAATAATTCTGGACGAGTTGTAGAAATAATTATATCTTTAGTTTTTACTTTAAAAATAATATCATTAAATAAAGTCTCTTTTTCAAAATCAACTAATTCTACTTGAGCTATTGTTGTTTGACAATTAACACACCAAAGAGATGGAGATTTTGTTCTATATTCTCTTCCTTTATTATATAAGTCAATAAAACTCTCTTGAGAAATCCTTCTAGAACGATCATCTATTGTTGAATAAAATAAATCTAAATCAGCAGACATTCCAGACCTTTGATAGTCTTTAATAAATGAAGGAACATATTCTTCTTGGATTGTTTTATGACATAAATTAATAAAATCTTCTCTAGACATATTCTTTGCTTTGATATTTTTTTCTTTTTCAATTAATTTTAATGTTGGGAGTCCATTGTTATCTGTTCCAAAAGGATTCAATACATTAAAACCTCTCATTCTTTTATATCGAGCAATAAAATCTTGTTGAGAATCACCAAAAAAATGTCCCATATGCAATTTTCCAGAAACTGTTGGAGGAGGTGTATCAATTGAAAAAATAGGTTTTTCTGAATTAAAATCAAATTTGTAAATTTTCTCTTTATTCCAATATTCTAACCACTTATTCTCTACTTCATTGAAATCATAAATTTCTTTTTTTTCTTTTTTCATATAATAAAATATAAATTACTCTTTAAAAAATTGTTGATATTATTTAATTAAATTTATTAATGAAAAATAATCCTTTAATTTATGAAAAAAGTACTTATTGCAAGTGATATACATAATGATAAAAGGGTTATTGAACATTTATTAAATCTATCAAATAAACATAAAATTGATTTAATTATTTTAGCAGGAGATATTGCTACATATGATTCTTTTAATCCAGAGTTAATTAAACCTTTAATAGAAAATTACAAAGTTTTGTTTATCCCTGGAAATTGTGACTTTGACGAAGATTTAAAGAAATTTGATAAAAAAGCAATAAATATTGACAAAGAAATTTATTTTTTAGAAGATATTGCAATTATTGGGATTGGATGTAAAAATTGGAAATTAAAATTAACTAAAAAAGATTTTAATGAATTAGATTTAAAATTTAAAGAAATTAAACCAAAAAAAACAATTTTAATTTCTCATTTACATATTAAAGACACAATTGCAGAATTTTCAGGAATTCAAGGAGATGATTATTTAAAAAAAATAATATTAAATCATCAACCGATGATTGCATTTTGTGGACATGTTCATGAAGCAGAAGGAATGATTGATAAAATAGAAAAAACAAAAATTATTCAAGTAGGAAAAAAAGGATTAATAATTGAAATATAATTTATTAAACAAAAAGTAATTAAAAGCTTATTATTTTGAGTTAAACATGAAAACAAGTAAAACAACATTAATTATTACTGAAAAACCTCAAGCAGCACAAAAAATTGCATTTGCACTTTCTAATGGAAAAGATGAAAAAATAACAACAAAAGATAAAGTCTCTTATTATACATTTCAAAAAAATAAAGAAAACTATATTGTTGGTTGTGCTGTTGGACATTTATTTAGTATTCAACAAATTGAAAAAAGAGGACCTTTTCCTAATTTTAATGTTGAATGGCAACCTGCTTACAACAAAAAAGACTCTTCATTTACAAAAAAATATTTTAGTGTTCTAAAAAAATTAGCAAAGGATGCTGAGAATTTTATTGTGGCAACAGACTTTGATAGAGAAGGTGAAGTAATTGGATGGAATGTTATTAGACATATTTGTAAAAAAAAAGATGCTAAGAGAATGAAATTTTCTACACTTACAAAAGAAGAATTAGAAAAATCATTTGAGAAATTATTACCTTCTATTCAAAAAGGACAAGCATATGCGGGAGAAACAAGACATTATTTAGATTGGTTTTATGGTATTAATTTATCTCGTGGTTTAATGAAAGCTCTTTCACAAACAGGCCATTTTAAGATTTTATCTATTGGTAGAATTCAAGGACCAGCATTACATCTTTTAGTTGAAAAAGAAAAAGAAATTCAGAAGTTTATTCCAACTCCTTATTGGCAGATTTTTCTTCAAGTTCAAGATATTAAAAATCAAAAATTAGAAGTTAAATTTATTCAAGATATTACAAAAGAATCTGAACTATTAAAATTTCAACATTTAAAAGGTAAAAAGGCAATTGCAGAAACAACAATTAAAAATGAAGAAGTTCCTGCTCCTATTCCATTTGATTTGACAACTCTTCAAACAGAAAGTTATAAAAGACATAAATTCACTCCATCTCAAACATTACAAATTGCTCAAAAATTATATACTGAAGGAATTATTTCTTATCCAAGAACATCTTCTCAAGAATATCCTGATTCAATAGGTTATGATAAAATATTAAAACAATTAAAGAAATATACTACTCTCGTAAAATATGCAACTAAAAAGAAACCAACAAAAGGAAATAAAACAGACCCTGCTCATCCTGCAATTTATCCAACTGGAGAAATGAAAAAATTAACTCCAAGTGATAAAAAAATATATGATTTAATAGTAAAAAGATTTATTTCTTGTTTTTGTGAGCCAGCAATTGTTGAGAATAAAAAAGTAGAAGTTAAAGTCAATGATTTATTATTTAGAGCAAAAGGATATCAAATTAAAGAAAAAAACTGGATGAATGTATACCCTAGTGATATTAAAGAAGAAGAGATTTTTGCATTAAATGGAGATGTAAATATTAATGAAATTAGAATTGAAGAAAAAATGACTAAACCTCCAAAAAGATATACTCAAGCTTCTTTGATTAAAGAACTTGAAAAAAGAAATTTAGGAACAAAAGCTACAAGAGCACAAATTATTGATACACTCTTTTCAAGAGGATATGCTAAAGGAAAATCTGTTGAAGTTACAGAATTAGGTTTAAAACTAGATGAAACCCTCACAAAATTTGCTCCTTTAATCTTAGATGAAAAATTAACAAGTGATATGGAAATAGAAATGGAAAAAATAGAATTATCAAAAAAAGATTTTGAAAAACAACAAGAGAAATTATTAGATAAATCAAAAAAAACAATTGAGATTATTGCTAAAGATTTCACTAAAAACTTAGAAAAGATTGGCGAATTATTATCAGATGCAAACCAACAAGTAATCAAAGAAGAAATTGAAGAAAATACAATGACTCAATGTCCCAAATGTAAAAAAGGTCAACTAACAATAAAATATGCTAGACAATATAATAGATATTTTGTTGCTTGTAATAATTATCCTGAATGTAAAACAACTTATTCCTTACCTCCAAATGGATTTATGAAACCTGCAAGAGACAAAGAAGGAAATTTAGAAATGTGTCAAGAGTGTAATTTCCCTTTAATTGTATCTATGAGAAAAGGAAGAGCACCTTGGAAATTTTGTTTTAATCCTGATTGTTCAACAAATGAAGAATTAAAAAAGAAAAAAGAAGAATTTAAAAAAAGTTTAAAGAAAAAGAAAAATTAATTTAAACCGAATTTATAATCTATTTTCTTTGAATCGTAAATTTCTTTTTTAAATAATAATCTTTGTAAGTTTACTTTAATTATTTTAAACAATAAAGAAAAATAATTCTTTTTAAATCTTCTAGCAGAAGTATAATTATATATTTTTAATATTTTAAATTTACCAATTTTAGAAGATTCATTAAAATAATGACTATCTTCTCCATAGATTATTCTTTCATCAAAACCATTTATTTTTTTATGAATTTCTTTTGTAGATAATATCCCTGCTGCTCCAGTACATAACGTCCTAGAGAAATATCTTGAAGAATAAATAAAAAAATTATTTAATGCAAATAAAATTCTATATTTTGATTTATCATCTACCTTTAATAAAAATGTTGCAACTTCTATTCCTTGATTAAGTAAAATATTTATTCTCTCTATAAAATTTTGTTTTAAAATAATATCAGAATCTAGAAATAGAATATTATTATAACTAGCATTTTTTTCACCTTGGTTTCTTGCATAACCAGGACCTTTTGCTGATTTTAATTTTATAATTTTAAACTTATTAAACTTTCTAGAATAATCTTTTGCAATTTTAAAAGTATTATCTTTACTTTTACTATCTACAAAAATTATTTCAAAGTTTTGTTTTGTTTGATTTAATAAAGACTCAAATAAAGGCGAAAGATATTTTTCTTCATTTAATGCAATAATGATTATACTTATGTTTTTCATATTTTATTTTGAAATAAAAAGTTTATATAATTTTAGAAAAGAGTAGATTTCTTTTTTATACCTAGATTATTAATTTCAAAGATCATTTCTTTTTCTTTTATACTTCTATGTTTTTTTAAAATCATTTTTCGTTTACCAAAATTAAATTGTAACTCAATTAAACATTTACTCCAGTATTTTAATAAATCCCCACCAACCATATTAACAGATTTTTCAATTTTATCTAAATCTTGAACAAAATTAGAATAAACTTGATTTGTTACTAAAATACAAATATTCTTTTTTCTTGCAATTTCATTTAAGAGCATTAATTGTTTTGCTAATTTTTGATTTACTTTTTGTATCTCCTCTGTTTTTTTTGTTTGAATAGCATTTGCTAATTCAATTCTGTATAACATGCCTATAGAATCTACGATAATTAAAGAAAAATTTGTATTTTTTATTTTTTCATTTAATTCTTCAAAAATTTTCTCTTGTTCTAAAAAATTTGTTGGTTTGAAAATAAAAACATTTTTTAAATCTTTTTTTATCTCTTCAGAAGAACCATTATGAATTTGTTTATAACGATCTATAGAAAAACTTGCTTCTGTGTCTATAAATAAAACTTTATTACCCTTTTTTGATTGACTTACACAAACACACATACAAAAATTACTTTTTCCACTACCACCAGGTCCATAAACAGTGTTAATAATATCTGTTTCATAACCACCATATAAAAATTTGTTCAAGTCATAACTACCTGCTGATATTTTATTCTCCATTTATATAAAGAGAATTTTAAAGTTAAAAGTATTTAGATTCTAAATATTATTTATAAGTTCTAATTCTTCCTTAAGCTTAATTTTTTCTTCAGGATGCATTTCTTTAGAAATATGAATATCTTCAAAATGTATGGGTTGCCATAAATAAATTTTTTTGTCATTTGCTAAATGAAGTAAAGGTAAAAATAAAGATAATTTTTGATCTTTTTCATAAGCAATCTCTTGAAATTTCATTAAGTTTCTTCCAGAAATTAGAATATTTTGAGTTATAACTGAATACATTTTTTGAATCCTAATTGTTAATGGAACTTGTTTTTTAGGAAGTAAATTTGAAGTTGCTTTTTGTGTTTGAAATGTTTTAATTTGTCTTTTAATTCTTTTATTCTCAGTATTAATTGCATGATTTAAAGCTTTCATTAATTCATCAAGAGTTACTTTTTTATGTCTTGCTAAAGGTGTTTTTAAAACAAGAATAGGTAAACTTTCTTCGTCTATTTCTTCAAAAGAACTAAAATTCAAGATTGACTGTATTTCTTTTTTTCCATAAAGTGAATCATTTAATTCTTGAATATAATCATCAGCTAAAATATCAGACTTTAATCTTAAAATTAAAGCACAAGCAAGTAAAACTTTAGAAGAAATAAAAAAATTTTCTTCTTCAAGCCTCTTAATTGTTTCAATATATTTATCTGCTAAAATGGTTAAGTCAATATCCCAAGGATCTAATTGTTCTGTTTTAATTAAATCATAAATAATAGACTGCCAACTTAGTTCATTACTTGTTATTAAATCAAAAAATTGATTCTGATTAATTTTATCCTCTTTTTTCATAAATAAAATTATCTTAATTATTTAATAAAGGTTAGGATAAATTTATTGTCACTAACCAATCATAACAAACCAAAAGATTTATAAACTATGGATCTTTAATTATATTATCACCTCTTTTTCCCCAGGAGAGAGCGATAAGGCCACTATTTAGCTCGCTTTATCGCATCTCCCAGGGTTATAATTATTTTAAAAGTACTTTATTAATTTAAAAATAACATTATTTAAAATTAAATATATTTAAGAAAAGTTAGATTTTATGCTAATTTTGCTTCAACTTCTTTTTTATCAAATTCAGTAAAGTGACATCTTCCACAATAAGCTCTTCCTTTTCCAAGAGATAAAAAAATACCAGGACCACATCTTGGACAAGTTCTTGCTTTAATTAATTTTTCACCTTCAACTTTGTATTTTGTATATTTTTTAGAAGGTTTATTATTAATATGTTTTTTCTTTCCTTTAATTTTTGATTTAATTGCCATCTTTTATTTCTTCTCCTTTTTTTAATTCTAATTCTTTTTCTTTTGCTTCTTTTTCCTGTTGTTTTTTCTTTTTTAATTCAGCTTCAAGAGCTCTTTTTTCTTCTGCTAATTTTAATCTAACTTTTTTAGGTATTATTGTATATTTTTCTTTTGATTCTTTACTTTTATAAACATAAATTTTAATGCTAAAAGAATTTTTCCCAAAATTATTATTTATTTTTTGAATAACTGTTAATTCAGGGTCTTTTCCCAATTCTGCTATAATTTCTTTTTTTGTAGGTAATGTTTCATTAATTATTTCAAATAAAAATTCATCTCTTTCTAAAAAAGGATTTTCAATTTGTTCAATTATTTTTGATTTCATTTTGTTTTAATAGCAAACTCTCCTTTTTTATGTATTTCTAATTTATTCGCAATTTCAGATTTTTCAGGATTAAAGACATAAACTCTTCCTTTAAATGAATCATTTGAAGGTGTTTCTCCACAAATAGGACATTTATCTCCTTGATATATTGCTTTACAATTTAAACATGCTTTTTCTTTTGCCATTTTATTTTTTCTTTTCTAATTTTTCTTTTTTAATTGGTAATTTCTTTGCTCTTTCTTTTTCTTGAGTAACCCATTCTAATTTTCCTAATCCAGGTTGTCTCATAGTAAGACCAATTTTAGGCTGTTCTCCCCTATAAGATATTGCAACAATTCTCGCAATACAATTATCTCCTTTTAATAAAGATCTTTTACTTTCTTTTCCTGACAAAGTACCTGTATCTGAAAATGAAACAAAATCATCCATTGTTTGAGAAATATGAATCATTCCTTTAATAACTCCTAAATTGATAAAAGCACCAAAATTTGTAATTTCGTCTAAGGTTCCATAAACTACTTCTTGTAACTCTGGTCTAAAAACAATTATCTTGAATGTAGATTCATAATAAGCTGCACCATCACCAGGGATAATTACGCCTTCTTTTACATCTAATACATCTAAAACTGCAACAGTTACTCCAATATCTTTATCTTGAAAACCAATATAAGATTCTTCTAATTGTTTTTTCACAGCTTCATCAGTATCTTCCCCAAATTTTTCAGGACTTACTCTAACATAGTCTGTTACTAATAATTCATAGAACATAAACTATTGAAAAAAAATTAATTTATAAATCTTGCTATTAAAAACATTAAGACAAGTTTAATTAAAATAATTAAAGGAAAAATTTATAAATTAATTTTTTCTGTTTATTTTGTAGAAAAAGTGACTTCACAATAAGAATTCATGATTATACACTTATCACAATCATATTCAGTTTAGAGTTTAATTAGTTAGACTTAATAAGAATCTAGTGACGAATTTTTTCTACAAATATTAACTAAATTAAAGGAGAAAAACATGGCAAAAATTAGTCCGTCGTCTATAAAATATTCTATTATTGCAGACTTTGTTGCAGATGGGCCTTTTCAAAAACCTGATGTAATTGGTGCAATTTTTGGTCAAACAGAAGGGTTATTAGGCTCTGATATGGAATTAAGAGAATTACAAAAAAATGGAAAAATAGGTAGAGTAGATGTTGATTTAATCAGTGAAAATGGAAAAACTAAGGGAGAGATAATTATTCCAACAGCACTTGATAGAACAGAAACAACAATTATTGCAGCTTCAATTGAAACAATTGATAAAATTGGTCCAACTGATGCTAAAATTACTGTAAGAGAAATAGAAGATGTTAGAGGAAGTAAAAGAGATTATATCATGGAAAGAGCAAAACAACTTTTATCCAATATTAAAAATGAAGGTATGAATTCTCGTGAAATGGAAACAGAATTAAGAGATTCTACTAGAACATCAAAAATTGTTTCTTATGGTGATGAAGGACTTGCAGCAGGACCTGAAGTTGAAAGTTCTAATGAAATTATAGTTGTTGAAGGAAGAGCAGATGTTGTTAATTTACTAAAAGCAGGAATTAATAATGTAATAGGCATGCAAGGAACAAAACTTCCAAAAACAATTGCAATATTAGGCAATGAGAAAGAATTAACTTTATTTGTTGACGGAGATAGAGGAGGAAAATTAATCATTGAAAATGTTTGTGCTAATGCAAGAGTAGCATATATAACTAGTGCTCCTGATGGAAAGGAAGTAGAAGAATTAACTAGCAAAGAAATTCTTCAAGCTTTAAGAAAAAAAGTAACTTATGAAGAATATTTTAAAAATTCAAAGAATACTTCTTCAAGTGAAGAAAATATCCAAAAAAGAGCAATAACTAATGAAGATAAAAAGAAAATTAGAGAATTTGAATCTGAAATTAAGGGAAAGAATGTCTTAATATTAGATGAAAATTTAAATGTAATCAAGAATATTCCTATTTCAAGATTATCTTCAACTAGAACAAAAAATGCATTTATTTTGGTAACATCTAGTGTTACAATGAGTATAATTAATTTTGCAGAAGATCTTAATGCAAAAGCAATAGCAGCTAAAACATTTGGAAGAATACCTCAAAATACAAATCTTGAATTTATCTCAATTTAATTTTTTAGGAAATTTATTTTTTTATTTCCCTTTTTTTATTTTTTAGAATTATTTCTTTCTTACAGGTCTAAAATCTTTACTAGAACACTTTCTACATCTAGCTTTACCACTTAAAATTTTTAAGTTGTCTAATTTCATTTTATGTTTACAAACCTTACAGACTACTGCATTCTTGAATAATCTATTCTGTGCTGCAGGAATTTTTGATGCCATATTAATCTATTCAAATTAAGGTTTTTAAGTCTTATGATTATTTAATTATTAAAAATTTTATAAATAATTAAAAATAGCAAACTTTAAAAATTAAATAAAACTTCGTGTTATTATATTGCTCTCGTAGTCTAGAGTAACATTAAAATGTTTCACAAAAGACAACGAGTGTAAGAATGCTCTCGTAGTCTAGTGGCCAAGGATGCTGCCCTTTCACGGCAGTGACCCGGGTTCAAATCCCGGCGGGAGCATGAGACCTTTTTGACATATCTTGGGGACAAACTTTAATTAAAAAATTAACTGAAAAAGAGTAGAAAATTTTTCAATCATTAACTTATAGCAAATATTCAGAACAAGAAATTTATTCTTTTTTAACAATGTTTATTCCTTGTTACAATTTTATTAAATAAACTATTCTTTGCATTTGTTTGAGAAGTTTTTGCATTTTTTGAATATAATAAAGCATATCCTTTATTTTTAGAATTATATAGAGAATGTTGATTATTTATTGAATTATTAACTGCATATTTATTATTTTTTGAGAAGAATAATGAATATTCACTATTTGTTGAATAACATAAAGAATAATCAGTATTTTGCGAAAAATCTAAAGAACATCCACTATTCTTAGAACGCATTAAAGATTTTCTATTATTTTTTGAACGAAATAATGTATGTTCTTTATTTTTTGAATCTTCTAATGAACGATCTGTATTCCTTGAATTAGATAAGGATTCTCCTGAATTATCTGAGTATTTCAATGATTTGCCTGAATTTAAAGAAGAACACAATGACTTGCCTGAATTCATTGAACCATATAAAGAATAATCAGTATTTATGGAATTAAATAATGATTCTTCTGAATTATTTGATTCTTCTAATGAATAATTAGAATTTATAGAATCACATAATGATTTTCCAGTATTTATTGATTTTTTTAGAGTAAAATTTCTATTTTCTGATGAAAGTAAAGAATCTTCTGTATTTACTGAATCCTCTAATGAATTTTCTGAATTATTTGAGTTATATAAAGAGTGTCCACTATTATTAGATCTACAAAGAGAACAAGATGAATTATTAGAAGATAAAAATGATTTATCAGTATTTATGGAATTGTATAAAGAATATCCCCTATTTTTAGAACTACGAAAAGTAAAATTGCTATTTCTTGATTCTTCTAATGAATTTTCTACATTTGTTGAATTACTAAATGAATTTCCTTTATTATATGCTCTTTTAAATGAATGTCCTTTATTTCGTGAACCAAAGAAAGAATTATCTGAATTTTGTGAACCAAAAAAAGAATTATCGTTATTCTCTGAAAATTTAAAAGATTCATCATTATTCTCTGAAAATCTAAAAGAATTTCCATTATTCTTTGAAAACCACAATTGTCTTTGACTAAAAATTAATCCTTCTGTTGTACTATCAATTATAGCTCCAAGTCCTCCATATTTTAAACAATGAATATGAGAAATATCTTTTGTTATTAAAGCATAGGCAGATGCAGCTATACCTGAAAGATATTGATTTTCATGTATAAAGAACCCACATAAATCTTTTGGTTTATCCTTATATGAATTTGCAATTATTCTTGTTAAATGTCTAACTCTATTTCCATTTTCATCTTGAACTGCTTGGTTTAGTAATTTTATTAATCGTTGAGTTTTTTCTTTCATAAAGACATTTTAATTTAGACCTTTATAAATCTTAGTTATAGTCATTTAATAGTAATTAATTGGATTGTTTATTTAAAAATAAAAGAAGATTTATAAATTGAAATTAAATGAATTTTATTGGTAAATACAATATGAACGAAAAATATAATGTAGAAATAATTTATTCAAAAGAAAGTCAATCAAATTTAGAAAAAACTATTTCTGAATTAAGATTTATCTCAGGAATACAACCTGAAATTAAAATAATATTAGATGAAAATTTAGAAAAATATAGTCTTATGTACAATAGCTTAGCTTATTATAAAGCATATGACATTTTTAATTATATTATGAGAGATGTTTTAACAAAAAAGAATGAAGTTCATTTTTTTATTAATCCATCAAAAGAATAAATATTATTTTTTAGGGATTTAGATTGAATAAATAATAAAGTAAAAAATAAATTATACAAATATTAATAAAGAAGTTGTACTTTTCTTTTTAATGTCACAGAGATATACTATAAGAAATAGACAATATAATTTGAAGAATCAGTCTATTAGACCTTCTTTAAAACAAGGAAACTTAGAAACAGGCTTAAGTTTAGGACAGGTTATTGAAGAATCCCCAATAACTTCATTTCAAGATGTATTGAGATGTCAATATTTTATTTATTCTAATAAAAATAATTAACATAATCCTCTTTGGGATTGTTCTTTGAATATATCAAAAAAGAATAATTTTATCCAACCTAAAGAAGGAACTCTAAATATTGCTTTTCCTATTATTTGATTTTCATATATTTTTTTCTCATTTTCTAATTGATGATAATTTGTTATTGGGTTATCACCTTTTGTAGCATAAGGTTCTATATCATCTATAAGCCTATGAATAATCGGATGATTTGCTCCTCCTTCAAAAATAATAACATCACCTTTTTCTAAATTTTTTGGATTAATTGCTATAATAATATCTCCTTTATTTAATCCATTCTTAAAGGGCCAATTTTTAGTATCTTCTAATGAAATATCTTCTTCAAAATAAATATTATTCAATATATTTTCAAAACCTTTATTCGGGTGATACATAGAACAAGATTCTACAATTACTAGAGGTAATGAAGTTCCAGTAATAAAAGATAAAATAGGAAAAAGAATCAATTTAATAAAAATTGCAGCTAATATTAAAAATGCAATTGTTGACGGCCAAGAATCTTCTTTTAAAAAAGTAATTATTTTCTTTAAAATAATTTTTATATCCTCTTTTTTCATAAAATCAAGTAAAATAAATATCTTTATATAACTTATGTAAATTAAAACCATAAAAAAGTATATAAACTTGTTTTTTCTTTTTTAGTTATGATGAATTTAATTTCTAATAGTCTTTTCTTAACATTAATTATAATTCTTTCTATTTGGGAAAGTGTTTGGAAAGGAATTGCATTATGGAAAACAGGTAGGAATAATCAATTAACTTGGTTTGTTTGTATTTTAATATTTAATACAATAGGTATTTTGCCAATATTATATTTATTGTTTTTTCAAAAGAAAATTATTGTTAAAAAGAAAAAATAAATTTATTTCCAAGTTACATTAACTTGATCTGTTCTTTGTTTTGGATTAATATCTATTTTATTTAAATCTTGAATAGAGTAATAAATCTTTTTCTTAAACATTTTCCAACCTAAGTAAGCAATCATTCCAGCATTATCAACTAATAAACTATTATCTGGACAGAAAAATTTCACATTTCTTTTATCACACATTTCTTTACACATTTGTTTTAATCTTGTATTACAAGCAACACCTCCACCTAACAACAATTCTTTTTTACCTGTGTGGGCTAAAGCTCTTTCTGAAGCTTCAACTAACATTGCAAAAACTGTTTCTTGCAAACTAAAACTAATATCTTCTAAAGGATATTTTTTATCTAACAATTCTTTTATTTTTGTTTGAAGTCCACTAAAACTAATATCCATACCTTTAATTGTATAAGGAAGTTCAATTAAATTATTACTTTTATTTGCTAATTCTTGAATTTTAGGTCCACCTGGAAAACCTAAATTTGCATATCTTGCTATTGTATCTATAAAGTTTCCAACACCTAAATCAAGAGTTTCTCCAAAAACTCTATATTTATTAGATTCATATGCAATTATTTGGGTATTAGCACCACTAGCATAAAGCATAACAGGATCTTTTGCTCCAACAGTTTCTCCTATTTCTAAATGAGCAATACAATGATTTACAGGAATTATTGAGACCTTTAATTCTTTAACTTTTTCTTTAACAAAGTTCATTCCTGCAATTAAACAAGGAGCAAGTCCTGGTGCATTTGAAAAACTAATTGCATTAATTTCTTTATCAAGAATATTTGCTTTATTTAATGCTTCTTCATAAATTTTATTTGCAATATTTTCATGATGTTTTTTTACTTCTAAAGGGATTAAACCACCTGATTTAGTAGTATAAGAATCTTTAACATTACTTAATATTTTTCCGTCTTTTACAACACTTACACCAAATGTATGTGCTGTAGACTCAACACCTAAGATGATTACCATAATTAAATAATTAAATAAGATTATAAAAATATAAGGGTATTATCACTTCTAATGGCTTTGTAGTCAAAAAAGCATTTATATATTATATTTATGTTAAAATAACATGGTAGAAAATACAGATATTTCAGTATCAATTGATGACAATCGAATTAAAGATATTGCAGAGGCTATTACAAATAAAACTTGTAAAAGAATATTAAACTATTTAACTGAAAATGAAAAAACAATTAGTGAAATCTCTATTGAATTGGATATTCCAATTAATACTGTTGAATATAATATTAAAAAATTATTGAACACTGGTTTAATTGAAAAAAAATCTTTTTGGTGGAGTATAAAAGGGAAAAAAATGCCAACTTATACTGTTTCAAATAAAAGAATAATTATTTCTCCAAAAAAAGAAATTAATAATTTAAAGTATTTAATAGCTTTAGGAGTAACAGGTATTATCTCATTAATTATTAAAAATATAACTCAACCTGCGAAAATAGTTTATGAAAAGACTACTCCTTTATTAAATGATTTTTCAAATGAATTGATTAAAAGTACAGCAGACTCTTTTTTAGAAAATACTCCCCAACAAACAAGTCAAATTATTAATACAGTTACTTATTTCCCAAAAATTGGTTTTGGAGAATGGTTTTTATTTGGAGCGTGGTTTGTGATTCTACTTTTTTTTATATTTAGTATAGTAAGTGAAAGGAGGTCTAAATAAAATGAAAGAAAATGATAAATTAAAAATGACTGGATTAATTATTATAGGGGTTATTTTATTAACATTAATAATAATTTATTCAGTGTATAGTTTTCAACCAAGAAGTACAATTAATGTTGAAGGTTTAGGAGAAATTAAAGTTACTCCAAATGAAATTAATTTAAATTTTAATATTGAAAAAAATGCAAGTACATCAAAAGAAGCTACTAACTTAAACTTTGAAACAACAGAAAAGGTTAAAGAAGCTTTAATTGCTATTGGTATTGCAGAAGAAGATATTAAAACAACAAACTTTAATGTATATGAAGAATTTGATTGGTCTAAAGATGAAAGAAAATCTCTAGGTTATAAGGCTAGTCAAGTTTTAACATTAAAATTGTCTATTGATGAAAAAGAAAAAATTAGTCAATCCATTAATGCAGCAATAGAAAATGATGCAACAATTAGTTATATTTATTATTCATTAAGCGAAGATCTTGAAAAAGAAACTAAGGCTTTAGCAATAAATAAAGCTACAGAAGATGCAAAAGAAAAAGCTACAGAAATGACTAAAACACTTTCTGCAAAACTTGGTAGAATTATACAAATAAGTGATTCATATAACACACCTTCTTACTATTATGGAACATATGCTAAAGATGCTGTATTAACAGAATCTATTAGTGCTAGAGGTTTAAGTGAAGTTTCATTTAATCCAGATGAACAAACAGTAAGTGCAAGTGTTTCAATATTATATGAAATCAAATAAATAAATTTTTTATTTTTTTATTTTTTTATTCTTTTTTTAATATTTTTTCTAATTCTTCTTTAGCTAATTTAAAATCAGCTCTTCTTTGACTTTGTTTCATTACTTGACCAATTAAAAAGTTTAAAGAATTTTCTTGACCTTCTTTGTAATCTTGAACTGCTTTTGGATTTTGTTCTATTACTTTTTGACAAATATTTTGAACAGCATCTTCTGCAATTTTAAATATATCTTTTTTTTCTTTAATAGAAAAACTTTTAGGAATAAAATCATTCATTATTTGTTTTGCTTTTAATGTTGTTAACTCTTTTTTCTCTACTAAATTAATTAACTCAGCTAAATGATTTGGTTTTATATCTATATCTGAGTCATCTAATGTTTTTTTATTATAATTTAAAATTCTTAATAATTCTATTGTAATCCAACTTAAATTCTTTTTAACATCTATTCCTTCTTTAGCCAACTCTTCAAAAAATTCAACTAATTCTAAATTTTTCATAATTATTTGTGCATCACTTTTTTCAACTTCATAAATCAAAAGAAGTTTCTTTAATTTTTCATCAGGAGTTTCAGGTAATGCTTTTTTTATTTCTTGAACAAAATCAGAGTTTAATTTCATAATTGGTAAATCTGGATCAGGAATAAATCTATAATCTTGAGCATTTTCTTTTGTTCTCATTCTAATTGTCTTCCCTTTTGATTCATCATATCTACGAGTTTCTTGTATTATTTTTTCATTATTTTTATTTGCATCTAATTGACGAGAAATTTCATAGTTAATTGCTTTTTGTATCTTATCTAAAGAATTTAAATTTTTTATTTCAACTCTTTCTCCATATGTTGAAATATTTACATCAACTTTGATTCCGGCATTTTTCTTTATTGCTTTAATATAACTTAAACTTAAAATGAAACTTTTTAACCAAGAAATAACTTCATCAACTTTTTTAAAATCTGGAGCTGTGACTACTTCTACTAAAGGTAAACCACTTCTATTATAATTAATATGACCATTTTCAGGATTCCATTGTGCAGGATCTTCTTCTAAATGACATTCCCAAATATTTATACCTTTAAAATTACCTTTATATGCTGGAAAAGAACAATGTGCTCCAGAAATAGTATTTTGAAATCCTTTAGGTAAATCAGGCCAATTATAATGTTTTCTTTGAAAAATTAAATCTTTTTCTTCTTCAATTTTACAATTTAATATCAAACTAACTTGAATTAATTTTTTTATTGCTTCCTTATTCACTAACATTGGTTTACTTCCCGGTGTTCCTGTACAAATTGGGCAAATATTTGAATTAGGTTCATCAAATTCAAAAGTAGAACATTTACAAAATAATTTTTCTTGAGTATTTAAGTAACAATGAATTTCTAAACCAATTTTTAAAGGATGTTGTATTATTAATTCCATTATAAAAAAAGTAAATAAGAGTTTTTAAGATTTGTTAAACTATTTTTGGCCTCATTAAAAAATAAATGCCAAACTAATATTGGCGTCATTTTTTATTTAAATAAAGAAAAGCAAAGTACAAGCTAAGTCGGCTTCACTTTCTTAAAATAAGATTAGTAATTTAAACTAATTTTATCCAAATAATGAAGCCAAACCTTCAGCTGCTTCAGCCTTTGGTTCTTCTTTCTTTGGTTCTTCTTTTGGTGCTTCTGTAGGAGCAGAAGAGCTAACAGCAGGAGCTGCAATAGAAGCATTAGCTAACTTTTCGTCAATGTTAACACCTTGTAAAGATGCAATAAGAACCTTTACTTTGGATTCGTCAACAGTTACGCCAGTAGCTGAAATAACTTTTTTTAAGTTATCTTCACTTACTTCTTGCCCTAACTTGTGCAATAAAAGAGCTGCATAAATGTATTCCATTTTTTTTATTTTTATTTAGTTTGAATTTGATTCATTATTTAATTTTTGTGTATTTAAGCATTGTTGAATTGCTTTTTCATGAATACTTGCTTTTGCTAAAATAAAATCAATTGTTTCTGTATTGAAATAACTTAATTCAATTGCAAAAGGTAAAGCTCTTGAAAAAGCATACTCTAAATCTTGAATTGTCTTCTCTTTATCAATTTTAATATTATTATAAACTTTACCATTCATATAAGCAGCTATTGGTTCTATTCCTATTTCAAAAGGGATTATTTCTAATTTAGCCATTATTGAAGCTAACTTTTGATTTATCTTATCTCCTTTTTTAACTATAACTTTGTCTTGCATAATAGAAATTTTACCACTTTCTACTTTGGGTATAAGACCAACAGCGGATAATGCTGAAATATCTGGACCTGGAACCAAACTAGTTGGACCTGCTTTAACAACAATATCTTCTGGAGCAATATCCCCTTCTTTTGCTTTTGCAGGACTTTTATTTTCAGATAATAAATTTGAAATAATAAATGCATCTTCTTCTGAAAATAACATTGCAGTAGAATCTTGAACATAAGGAACTAATTCATGTAATTCTTGAATTCCACAATGATCTAATGCAAAATCAATTAAACTTTTTTTTGTAACTTTTATTTTAGCATTTTCTCTTAATTTTTTTTTCAAATCTTGAAATTGTGCAGAAGGTAATCCTTTTATTGAAACTACCATCACTGTTTTTTTCTTCATTAAATTTGACAAATCTTTTACAAGAGATTTTTTAAATTCGCTAACATGATGAGATTCTTTACCTTTCATTTTATTTTGTTTTATTATCTAAAAATTTAATTGGTTTTGACATTGTCAATTTTACATAAGCATTTTTTATATTTTCTTTTCCTCGAGGTAAATTTTTTTCTAAACCTATCAATAAAGCTTCTATATTTTCAATTAAATCTTTATCAGACATATTTTCTTTACCTACAATTAATTTAATACTTGCTTCCTTATTTCTTACACGAACTAAACTTTTCATTTTTTCTGCTGTTTCTTTTATTGTAGTTTCATCTTCTTTTGAAATGATTCCTCCTTGTGGAGAGGGCATTTTAGCTAATGGACCAAACACTCTTCCAAATTTTGAAGCAATTTTACTCATTAAAGGAGGTGTTGCAATAAAAAAATCAAAAGAATTAGCAAGTTTTTTAATATCTTTTTTATCTTTATATTTTACAAAATCATCTTCTGTTAAACAAGGGATTGTCTTTATTTTCTTTGTTAAAAATGCACAAACTTTTTTTTCAGAAGGATGTGGAACTTTTAAGAAAGTGTTTAATGCTTCTTTTCGAACATCATAATAGTGCAAATTCACAATTAGATCTACAGATTGAACAAACTTTCTTTTCTTTTCCTTTCTTAATTCTTTAAATGCTTCTTGTAATTTGTTTTCTTCAGCCATATTATTAATTATCCACGAGAATTATTATTTAATCCTCCTACAAATGTAGTAATAGCGGAATAATATTTAACAGATTAGAAGCTTTTTAAAGGTTATGCTTAATTATTTTAAAAGTTTAGATAAAGTATCAGATAAGATTTTCCCATTTACAATACCTTTATATTGATTCATTAAAAGTCCCATATAAGCACTTTTTGAAAGATTTGGTTTTTCTTCAATTAACTTAAGAATATCTTCTTCTAAATTTAAATCATTATTCTTTTTAGAAATAATTTCTTCTAAATTTTGATTATTTAATAAAGAATAAAGTATATTTTTAACATCATTTGGAGAAATTTCTTCTGGGACTTTTTGAAAGATTTGTGTTAAAACATTTAAATTAATTTTTTCTTCAATGTTTTTAAGAGGTAAATTCAATCTTTTTGAAAACTCTTTAGGAAAAATTGTTAAACATTTTGCAATTAGATTATAATGATCACAAATAGATGTTAATGTTTTAAAATCTTCTATTTTATTTTGTTTTAATAATAATTGTATTAATTCTAAATTTAGCCCAAACTCTTGTAAATACTTTTTATTTTCTTTTGCTAATTTAGGTAAATTTTTCTTTAAATTATCAATTAAATCTTTTTTTATTCTTAATAATTTTAAATCTGTTTCAGGATACATTCTAGAAGAGCCAGGCATTGGACGAAGAAATTTTGTAGTTGAATCAGTATTTACTTGTCTTACTTCTTTTGGTACTTCATTAGATAATAAGGTTATCCTCTTTGAGATGCATGAATAGGCTTCTTTTGCTTGTAAAGCTTCTGCAATAAATAAAATAAATGCATCTTTATTTGTTATTTGAAGTTCTTTATTGATATTTAATATTTCTTCATTAGAAAAATTATATTTTCCTAAATTTTCATCAGAATGAATAATTCCTCCAATTTTAGATGTTGGTTTTGCAGAGTCACTTAAATCAGTACCTATTCTTTTATTTGGTTGTAATTCTTGTTTTAATAATCCTGAAGCATTTGTTAATTTTAAACCATAAACTTGTTTTTTTTGACCAAATCCATTTTTAATTAAATTGCATTTTGTGTTTTGAAAATATTTTGAGAGATCTTTTAATTCATTTAACTTAATTTTTTTAATTAAAGGTCTTAGTTTAATTAAGTTTGTTTGTCTTTGAATTTCATTTTCAATTGTTTGAATCATAATTCTAGGATCTTGAAAACCTTTTATTTCAACCCTATTTCCACCCTTTATTGAAATATTCAAATCTTGTCTTATTGTTCCAATACCTCTTTTAATTTCACAAGATCTCAAAACTTCACCAATTTTAAGAGCTGCTTCTTTAATTTGTTCTGGACTTTTTAAATCAGGGTATGTTGTAATTTCAACTAATGGAAAACCAAGTCTATCTAATTTATATTGTGTTATTGCACTTATTTTTTTAGAATCTAATTTCCTAGCAGAATCTTCTTCTAATGCAATTGTTTCAATTCTCACAATCCCTTGTGTTGTATTAACATAACCATCATACCCTATTAAAACTGTTCTTTGAAATCCAGAAGTATTACTACCATCAATAACTGTTTTTCTCATTACTTGAGTTACAGGAAAAATTTTACAGTTAAATAATAATGCAATTTGTATTGCTATTTTTAAAGAATCTTGATTAATTTCATGAGGAGGTTCTTCATCTAATTCAACTAAACAATTTGTATCATAAACTAAATACTCAAATATTTGTTTTTTTTCATTTTCATATAATGCTGCAGAATCAATCTTTCCTGTTTCTCCAACTACTGGATTTAATTTTCTCTTTACTTTAAATATAGGTTCATCATTTCTTAAAATAGTAGGACAATTACAAAATAATTTATTTGTATTTAACTGTTGATGAATTTCTAAACCTGCTTTTAATCCAACTTTTTCATAATCCATATTATACTTAAAATGTTTAATATTTTAAATGTTTTTAAGGCAACTTTCCCAAAAGATTTATAAATTAATATTGATATTTGATAGTATGGTTGCAAAAGTTATTGAAGCTACTGAAATGAGAAATGGAACATATATTCTTATCGACGGTGTAACACATCAAGTAAAAAAGTTTGATGTTTCTAAAACAGGAAAACATGGTCATGCAAAAGTTCGATTTGAAGCTATTTCAATAACAAATGGTAAAAAGAAAGTTCAAGTTGTTCCAGGACATGATAAATTTGAAGTTCCTATGATTGAAAAAAGAGAAGGTCAAGTATTAAGTATTCATGGGGAAATGGCTAGTATTATGGATAATCAATCTTTTGAAAATTTAGAATTGCCTATTTCTGAAGAAGTAAAAGAAACTATTAATGAAGGTTGTAGTGTTGAATATTGGAATGTTGAAGGCGATAAATTAATTAAGAAAGTAATGTAAAAATTCTAAAATATTATTATTACCAAGATATTGTTTTTGGTTCTCTTTTAACATACTGAAATTCTTCTTGTAATTCATATATTTCAATACTTGTTTCAACTTGATCATCAAAATATCTTAATTGATATTCTCTGTTATTTTCTGGATTAAAAAATTCAATTATCATTTCATTAGTATCCTTATGAGCAATGAATAAATAATGGGAATCTATTATCATTTTTTTATCATTTATAAAAATAAAATCATTATTTTTTAATTCTTTAATTGGCTTACTCATTTTTGTAATTTTTAATTCACCTACCATAAACAAATATAATTAAACTCGATTTAATAAATCTTTTAGTTTTTCTTGATTTTTAGATTTATCTTTTAATTCTTCTAATTTATAAAAATCTTTTCCTTGAAATGTTAATCTTTGTTCTTTTTTTATTTCTCCTAAGTTTTTTCTCCGCATTTTTGATGTTAATAAAACATCTTGTTTAGATAAAGTAGATGTCTTTTGAGCTAAACTAATTGTATCTTCTATTGTTGTATACTCTAGAATATTTTGTTTTCTTAATGAAACTAAATCACCATTATTAACACCAATACCAAAGTCTATTTTATTTGAATGTGTTTTATTAAATTCGTTTAATAATCTTAATAATTTTAAACTAGAAGATAAGGCTAAAGAATCATTATTAAATGTTTTTGTAATTAAAGGTGAAAAAATTAAGTTAATAAAATTCTCTTTAGAGTCTATAGCTACCTTACCATCTGTTGAATCTTTGATTATTTGATTTAATTGTTCTAATGTAGATTCACCAAGGTTTTCTAAATTTTTTAGATGAATAGATATTATTGTAGACATAATTTTATCTGCATTTAGAACTAAACTAGACTTTGCAATATAAGCTGTTGAATTAGGTGTTAATTTAATAATTCCTTCATTATCTTTTTTTTGTTGATTTTCTCTTTTTAGTGGTTTAGTTAATATAAACCATTTTTTGATTTTATTAAAAAAGTGTTCATTAGAATCAGATTTCATTTTTTTATTTGAATCTTTTTTAATAGAACTGCCACCTTTAGAAATCTTATACCTAAAATAAAAGATTAATCCCACAATTAAAATTATTAATAATATCCATAAAAAAGAAAAATTTAAATTTATCCAGGATACTTTATTTTCATCTTTAATATCAATAGCATTTCCTGTTAAAAAAGCTGAACTTTGTATTGTTTCTCCATTATTAGAATCTATTGCAATATCATACTCTCCGTCAGGTGCATAAAGAGTATATGTTTTTTGTTCTCCTTGTTTTAAAGAAATATCTAATTTTTTTATTTCTCCTCCAATTGACAAATTTAAAATATTATTATAAGGAGAATTACCATTATTTTTTATAATTAAGGTATTTCCTTCGAAAAAATAATCTAATTTAGGTAATTCTTTTATTTCAAAATTTGCTTCTTTAGAAAGTAAATTTTCATAAGCACTATATACTTTCCAAATACCTGCTGAAGAATTTGAACTTGTATTAATTTCAAAAAATTCATTGGATTGAATATTATAAGAAAAAGATTCTTTTGTTGGTGATTCTAATGTAACTAATATTTCATTGTTAATATTATTATTTGTTTGATCTAAAAGCGAAGGATAAATTCTTATTTGCTCTTCTGGATTTATTTCATTTTTTGAAATGCTTATTTCTAATTTAGTGGGTTTTTGATTTATATAAAACTCTAATTGAATGTTATCTTGGTTTAAAATAGAAGAATTTTTATCTAAGTCATAAATTTTTATGTTCAATTTATGATTCCCAAATTTTTGGTTTTCTACAATATTTATTTTTAATTGTGAAATCCCCTGAATAATTTCTCCTTTAGTTGAATAAAAGTTAGAAGTTTCATAAAAACCATTTAAAAGTTCATTATTCATTTTATTTGCTTGAATATCTAAGATTATTTCTTCACCAGGATTATATTTTTGTTTATTTAATTTAACATTTAAATCTAATTTTTCAGTGATTTTGAATTCTTTTGTTTTTGCTTGTAGTGAATTTATTGAAGCTATAATTTTACATGTTCCAACAATCTCTTGAAGATTATTTATTTCTAAATCTTCTTTTGTTAAAGTTTTATAAGGTATAGAATAATACTGATCTCTATCTTTAGAAAAAGCCCTTGCAGAAATTCTCAATAAATTATAATTTTGGTTATTACAAACAAGATCTATATTCAAATTTCCTTCATCAGAACCTCTAATTCCTTCTAATGAAACATATAATTTATCACCCAAATTATAAACTTCTTCAGGTTCACTAATTGTTAATTGAGCTAATGAAAAATTAATTAAAAAAATAAGACTTAAGAATGTAAATATTAATTTGTATTTCATAATATAATTGATTAAAAATAGTATTTAAACATTATTAAAATAAAGAATAAATTAACCTTTAATCACTGCTAAAGGAACTAATTTTGCTATCTTCTTTGAAAGATTTAACTTATCACAAACATTTACTACTTCTTCAATATCTTTATATGCTTCGGGGGCTTCATCAATAATATCTTTAATAGAATTTGTTTTTAATTGAATATTTTTTTTATTTAAATCATTTAAAATTTTTTGTGGACTTAAAATTTGTTTTGCTTTGGTTCTACTTAAAACTCTTCCAGCACCGTGAGCTGTTGTAGAAAAAGAAAGTTCTTCACTTTTATTGGTTCCTACTAAAATATATGACGCAGTTCCCATTGATCCAGGGATTATAACTGGTTGACCTGTATTTTGATATTTAAATGGTAATTTTTTTGATGGGCCAAAACTTCTAGTTGCACCTTTTCTATGAATACAAACAGTTTTAATTTGATTATTTATTTTATGTTCTTCAAATTTAGCAATATTATGACAAATATCATAAAGTAAAACATTTTTAGAATTTGGAAACTCGGCTTGTAAAATTTCTCTAATTTTATGCATAATTATTTGTCTATTTGCAAATGCAAAATTTACTGCACAATTCATTGCAGAAAGATAATCTTTAGCTAATTTTGAATCTAATTCTGCATAAGCTAATTGTTTATCTTTTAATTCTGGATTTTGCATTTTTTGAATATAATCTGAAGCAATTTGATGGCCTAATCCTCTAGAGCCACAATGGATCATAATACAGATGTTATCTTTTTCTAAATCAAAAACATTTGCAATTTTAGAATCAAATATTTCTGAGATTTTTTGAATTTCAATAAAGTGATTACCAGAACCTAATGTTCCTAATTGAGGTTTCCCTCTTTTTTTTGCTCTTAATGAAACTTTAGAAGGATCTGCATTTTTTATTTTTCCATTCTCTTCACAATATTCCAAATCTTGTGCTATTCCAAATCCTTTTTTGATAGCATATTCTGCACCATAAACCAAATAATTATCAAGTTCTTTTTCATCTAATTTTAAATTATGTTCTTGACCTAATCCTGATGGGATTTTATTGTAAATTTGATTTAGAATTTCTTGTTTTTTTAATAAAAATTCTTTTTCTTTAATGTTTGTTAATAAAACTCTAACACCACAATTAATATCAAAACCTACTCCTCCAGGAGAAACAATACCTTTTTCTAAATCAAAAGCAGCAACACCACCAATACAAAAACCATAACCTTCATGAATATCGGGCATTGCAAGAGAATAATTAATTATTCCAGGTAATTTTGAAACATTAACTACTTGATTTAAACTATTATCTTCTTTAATTTTATCTAAAATTTTTTTTGATGCAAATATCCTACAAGGTACATT
>Ga0334882_1001347_pt1 | contig 29705 bp, 27 predicted proteins | sample GraSluR1_MG_5_FD_207226 | JGI IMG/M metagenome (GOLD analysis project Ga0334882, IMG submission 207226) | Sludge microbial communities from methane-producing bioreactor in Wageningen University, Netherlands - Granular Sludge_15_04-R1 | ecosystem: Engineered > Bioreactor > Anaerobic >... | reverse complement strand
CGAAAGCATGGCCTCCCGGGAAGGTGGCTTGGATGCCTTTCTCTGCCGCAGCACAGCTGTCGTCAACCAAAGGGCGATTCCTGAAAGCAAGACGAAATAGATTCTCCTGGAGGTCACTCGCATTTTATCGGCCATCTCATGCCGGTAGTCATAATCCCGACCTGCTCTCTCTGTATCCATCTTGTGAAGGCGGGTCTCAGAGAGAAGGCATGCGGCATGGCAGATGCTCAGGTTGTTGCTGCCTCTGAAACTCCAGGTTTCTCCGATCCGGAGAACCCGTCCCCCCCACTCGCCGAAGGTGCGGGGCCCGAGGAGAAGGGCGGCGAATATCGTCAGGGCTGAAAGCACCACAGCAAGTGACGCCAATGCCCGCCTCCCCCGCAGGAAGAGGGTGAGCGGCATGAAGCCCACCTTTGTCAGAGGAAACAAGGACCCGGCGATCCCGGCGACGGCACCTTTGAAGTCTCTGTAAACCATGATGGAGCCAGCCAGCAGCATTAAGGCTGTGATCTGCCCCCAGACCAGGTTATCCTGAAGGCATTCCGAAACCGTAAGGAAAAGGAAAGTCCCTGCGGCGAAAACCTTTCCGCCGCTGGTGAGTTTCAGTGAAAGCAGATATGCGGCTGCCCACGCGGAAAGTGCGCCGGCACCCACCCAGCCCAGTCTGAACCACCTGTATGGAACCACTTCATGGGGCAGCATTGCCATGAGGAAGGGTGGAGAATACACGAAATCAAAGGCTGTGAGGCTGATGCCGCGGCGCTCAAGGCTTGCCTGAGCTTCCAGAAGGTCGTAGGGATTTCCCCCGTCCCGATGGGATTGATAGGCGGCAACATAGCTCATGAGGTCAACCGGGTGCCAGGGTACACTTCCCCGGGCTCTGAAAAATGTAACCAGAAGCCCGGCGAGCAGAAGTGAAAGAACGGCAAGCTTCGCAACTCTCGCAGAAGCCATCAGATGGTAACTCCGATCCTCTCCATCAGTTTCGGGCTTTTCGCGTCAACCCGCACCAGGTCCCGGAAGCATCGCCAGCCTGGATGGCCTCCCTTTCACCGCGGCTTCCAATCCCGTATAGCATTCCATCAACCGCCATTGCCGGGAATGATCTGGAGATAACATTGTTTCTCTTCTTCAGGGTTTACTCCAAAATTCCGGTGCCTTCGGTTTCTCCAGTAGCATAATAACTGTCAGTGGTGCTGTCATGCCTTCAATACTGATCCATTAACAGCAACATGTGCAGCAGGCTGTCAGGCGCTTCCGGTGGTGACTGATACCGGCTTCCGCCGTCCGTTCCGAAATGGGAGGTTCAATGCCGGGGAACCCGCCGGAAAGAATTCGGGGTTCCCGATTCCCTGTGACTGACTGGCCCGGACGGCGCATTTGTCACGGATGACGCATGTCATGTCGCCAGGATGTTGTTCAGCGGTCTGGCGGATATCATGCCTTGACAGAGTCGGACAATAAGCGCAAAATACTGCTGTGGGCTTGACAAACCGGGGAGGGGAATCATGAAGAAGTGTGTGTTTTCCGTCTCTACGCTGGTTTCAGCCATCATTCTGGCGTTTACTGGAACTGCTGCGGCTCAGTACAACGGTGAAATCGCCGCCTTCGGCGATAACTCCTACGGGCAGTGCGGCGTGCCTTCACCCAACCAGGAGTTTTCGGGGGTAGCGGCAGGCTGGCATCACAGCCTTGGCGTGAAAACCAGCGGTTCAGTCATCGCCTGGGGAGACAACGAATACTTCCAGTGCGATGTACCGGCACCGAACAGTGATTTCTCCGCGGTTGCCGCGGGAGGGCGCCATTCTCTGGGTCTCAGGAACGACGCAACCGTTGTTGCATGGGGAAACAACAGCTACGGACAGGGCGTCGCTCCACCTTCCAATTCGGATTTTGTCTCCATCTCTACGGGTTGGCACTTCAACCTGGCCGTGAAGAACACCGGCTCCATTGTGGCCTGGGGTGATAACACCCATGGCCAGTGCAATGTCCCGGCGCCAAACCAGGATTTTATCGGGGCTGCAGGCGGGTTCGGCCACAGCCTGGGATTGAGATCGGACGGCTCGATCGTGGCATGGGGGCACAATTACTTTGGCGAGTGCGATGTGCCTTCACCGAACACCGGTTTCACGGCGGTGGCCTCCGGATGGTATCACAGCATCGGCCTTAAGGCTGACGGCTCCATAGTGGCATGGGGAAGAAACGACAACGGCCAATGCGATGTGCCCTCACCCAATTCCGGTTTTGTGGCGGTAGCGGGAGGAGCGGATCACAGTCTGGGCCTGAAGGCTGACGGAACCATCGTTGCCTGGGGTTACAACTTTTACGGCCAGTGCTCCGTGCCTTCCCCGAACGAGGTCTTTGTCGCGGTTGCGGCAGGCAGGTTCCACAGCCTGGGTCTCAGGGGATTTGGAACCCCCATCCGGGATGAGGCGTCAACCCCGGACGCCCTTCTGATAAACTCGGTTCACCCGAACCCCTTCGCAATGAGTGCTTCGGTGGTATTCCAGTCACCGGGCCTTTCCACGGTCACCCTCGAAGTCTACGACACCGGGGGACGACTGGTGAGAGCCGACGAACTGGGGAGCTTCGCCATCGGTCAGCATGCGGCCGCATGGAACGGCAGAGACGCCAGGGGCCTGGAGCTTGTTTCCGGTGTGTACTTCATAAGGCTTCGAAGCGGCGAACTGATGGCCTCGGCCAGGGTGGTGCTTGTGAGATAGGCCATTGTCCAATGGTGCTCGGGACCGCACCGCCTACTTGACACGTCGGAAAAAAATGTTAATGAAAAGTGTGTGAGCAGTTTTTTGAAGATTTCATACGGATTGCAGTGTTGTTTGCTCAACTCAGGACAGGGAGGAAAACATGAATTCAAGGTTTGTTTCGATTATCACTGCGGCAGCGATTCTGGTTGCGGGGGTTCTGGCCGCTCCGGCTGCCCACGCGTTCACCGATGTGCTGCCGGCAACTGCCGATGGCTGGGAGTTCGCCACATTCCCGATGCAGCGTTCGGAAACGGTTCTTCCCGCAGTGCCTCAATACAGAGACTCCCGAGACACTGAAATCGATCAGAACCAGCCCAGCGGTCCGGTTTACATGGCCGCCTTCAGCCAGGGTGACCTGGCCCAGTCCTTCATTCAGACAAACAGCAATATCGCCGGCGCGGGAATCCTTCTTCAGGCCGGCCAAGGCGGCACCGACAATGTCACCATTCAGGTCTGGACCGGGCTGCCGAACGCCGGGGGAACCATGCTGGCCGAGGGCAGCGAGACGGGTACCGCCGGCCAGTGGGTCGACGTGTTCTGGGACTATGTTTCCGTAACGCCGGGAACCACCTATTACCTGGTATTCGTTGGCAATACCACCCTCGGAATTGCCGGGGATACCGGCAATCCCTATCCGCACGGGCATGTGTTCGCCAACCCCGGTTTCAACCCCTTCCCCAATTTCGACTACGCGTTCCGCACCTACTACGAAACCGATGTCAGTCTGGAACGCCACAGCTGGGCGGGTGTGAAGGCACTGTTCTAAGCTCTTTTTCCTCTTCAGGCGCACAGCGCGGGCCGGGTGTTCAACCCGGCCCGTTGCCCGTTCTGCCGATGCCGTAGTGGATTTGTGCGCTTTCTCCTCGCTCCTGCAGAAAGCCCCTTGACACGGGGGCGGGTTGCGGAAATACTCCGGTGGGTTTCTTGAAACCTTGTTGCAGCAGATTTTCCGGGGATGGTCAGGCTGCCCTCCCCGGCTTCTCATCACCCGCGTGACCCACGGCATGGTTTTGCCGGTGTCACGGTTCGGAGAACTGATCAGGAACTGATGAGATCATCCCAGACAACCGGTGCGGTTCTTGTAGTCGGAGGGGGTATAGGCGGCATACAGGCAGCCCTCGACCTTGCCGATTCCGGTTTCAAGGTCTATCTGGTGGAGAAGCTCGGAGCCATCGGCGGCGCCATGGCCGGGCTGGACAAGACCTTCCCGACAAACGACTGCTCCATGTGCATTCTCTCTCCGAAGCTTGTGGAATGCGGAAGGCATCTTAACATCGAAATTCTCACCAACACAGAGCTGAAAAGCATCGAGGGAACTCCGGGCAGTTTCACTGTGACTCTGGAGCAGAAGCCCAGGCATGTGGCGCCTGACAGGTGTACCGGATGCGGCGACTGCGCAAAGAAGTGTCCGGTGAATCTTCCTGATCCCTTCAACGGGGGATTGAGCGAAAAAAAGGCGATTTTTCGCCTCTACGACCAGGCGTATCCCCCTTCTTTCGAGATTGACAGGAGCAAATGCAGGGAGTGCATGATCTGCGCAAAGATCTGCAGCGCGCAGGCGATAGACTTTGAAATGAAGCCAGACACACTCAGGATTCCCGTGGGCGCCGTCATAGTCTGCCCGGGATTCAAGGCTTTCGACCCTGAACTTCTTGCCAACTTCGGGTACGGCGTATTCCCCAATGTCGTTACCAGCATGGAATTTGAGCGGATTCTCAGCGCTTCCGGCCCCTATCAGGGAAAACTGCTCCGGCCGTCGGACAAAAAGGAACCGAAACGCATCGCTTGGATTCAATGTGTGGGGTCCCGGGATGTACACCGGGTCCACAACAGCTATTGCTCCTCGGTCTGCTGCACCTATGCGGTGAAGGAGGCAGTGGTTGCGAGGGAGCATGGCTGCTCTGATCTTGAAACAACGATTTTCCACATAGACATAAGAACCCACGGCAAGGGTTTCGAACGGTATTACGAGCGTGCGAAGAACGAGTTGGGAGTGAGATTCGTCAGATCCGGGATACATCGCGTCTACCAGGACGAATCAGATAACCTGATACTCAGATTCCCGGAGAATGGCGAAACAGCAGAGGAAGTGTTTGACCTTGTGGTCCTGTCGGTGGGGATGGTTCAGGATGCCGCCGGTGGAGAGCTGGCGACGAAACTGGGTCTGCAGTTGAATCAGCACGGGTTTTGCCAAACCCTGGCTTTCGCTCCCACCCGGACCACGGCTCCAGGCATCTTCTCCGCCGGCGCTTTCACCGGTCCGAAGGACATTCCTGAAACGGTTATGGGCGCCGGCGCCGCCGCGGCGGATGCTTCAGCCCTTCTTGCCTCTTCCCGTCACAGCCTCACCCGAAAGAAATCGTACCCGGCGGAACGGGCCATATCCGGTGAGCAGCCGAGAATAGGCGTCTTTCTCTGTCACTGCGGCATCAACATTGGAAGCGTCGTCAATATCGCCGAGGTCAAAGAGTATGCGTCGGGCCTGCCCAATGTGGTCTTCGTGGAGGACGCCATGTTTGCCTGCTCCCAGGACAGCCAGCAGAAGATCAGGGACCGGATAGCCGGGCACGGGCTGAATCGAATTGTCGTGGCCGCCTGCACCCCCAGAACCCATGAACCGCTGTTCATGGAAACATTGAGGGAGGCCGGGCTCAACAGGCACCTGTTCGAGATGGCGAACATCCGTGACCAGTGTTCCTGGGTCCATCAGGGACAGCCGGAGAAGGCAACGGAAAAGGCCAGGGATCTGGTGCGGATGTCAGTGGCGAAGGCAAGACTGATCAAGCCCCTTTCCGGGGCGCTTCTCGGCATCAACCGGTCCGCCCTCGTGGTTGGAGGCGGTATCTCCGGAATGGTAACCGCGCTTACCCTGGCGGATCTTGGCTTCGAGGTTCATCTGGTGGAAAGCTCCTCCGCCCTTGGGGGCAATGCAGCCAACCTGCACTCAACACTGGAGGGCCTTGATGTTCAGGCATTTGTCGGGGATCTTGCCGGGAGGGTTGCGGGCAACCCGCTCATCACCCTTCATACCGACTCACGGATACTCGAAGTAAACGGGTTTGTGGGAAATTTCACCACAAGAATAGCGACAGTGGGGGATCATGGCGAAAAGGAGGTTGCTCACGGCGTGGCGGTGATTGCCACCGGCGGCCAGGCATACCGGCCCGACGAGTATCTCTACGGAGTGAACCCGCGGGTGTTCTCACTGCTGGAACTGGAAGACGGCATTGCCGGCGGGAACCCCCTTGTCCTGTCGGGAAAGAACATCGTGCTTGTTCAATGCGTGGGCTCCAGGGACAAAGACAGGCCATACTGCAGCAGGATCTGCTGCAGCAAGTCGATCAAGCTGGCGCTGGAGCTGATTGAGGCGAATCCCGGCGCAAACGTATACATTCTGTACCGCGACATGCGAACCTACGGTTTCATGGAGGAGTATTACCTCAAGGCCCGGGAAAGTGGCGTGAGATTTCTTCGGTACGATCCGGACAGCAAACCTTTGGTGGAGGCGGTTTTGCATGATGGCGAAGAGCGGCTGAGGGTTACAGTGACGGATACGATCCTGAACGAGGACTTTTCAATAGACGCGGATGTGGTCGGGCTGGCCACGGCAATCATTCCGTCCCCGGACAGCAGGATACTGGCGGGACTGTTCAAGGTTCCGCTGAATGAAGACGGATTCTTCATGGAGGCCCATATCAAACTCCGACCCGTGGATTTCCCTTCCGAAGGCATTTTTGTATGCGGTCTTGCCCACAGCCCCAAGCTAATCAGTGAAAGCATTGTACAGGCGAAAGCGGCGGCATCCAGGGCTGCGGTCATTCTGAGCAGGGATGGAATCGAGGCTGGAGGCACTGTCAGCGTCATCGACGGAGAAAAATGCGGCGCCTGCGGAATGTGCGTGGAGTTGTGCCCCTACGGCGCGATCGAACTGAGTGATTCGGAACACAGAGCCCTGATCAACGAAGCCCTGTGCAAGGGCTGCGGTGTATGCGCTTCTTCGTGCCGCAGCGGTGCCGCGGACATACTGGGGTTCACCGACAACGAGATCCACTCCATGATCCACAACAGCGTGTTTTGACCATGAGTTCGCAAGACAGGACAGCCGGAGCCATGGATTCCTCGCACGACGGATGGGAGCCGAGAATCATCGCCTTTCTCTGCAACTGGTGCAGCTACGCGGGGGCAGATCTGGCCGGGGTCGGCAGGCTGCAGTATCCCGCGAGTATCAGGATCATCCGTGTTCCCTGTTCCGGAAGGATAAGCCCCTTCTTCATACTCTCGGCCTTTAGGAAAGGCGCGGACGGGGTTCTTGTAAGCGGCTGCCATCCCGGGGACTGCCACTACATCAGCGGCAACTATAGCGCCCGCAGAAAGTTTGCCCTGCTGAAGGGTCTGCTTGAGCATGTCGGCCTCGAGGAGGGCCGGGTGCACTTTACCTGGATTTCCGCGTCGGAAGGCGGGAAATTCGCCGATGTGATAGGCAGGGTTACCGAAACGGTTCGAGGGCTGGGACCGGCAAACCAACTGGTCGGGAAGCAGTGGCGGGCATGAATCCAACGGACTGTTCAAACAGAATTGCAGAAGAGGCGGGAAGGCTTCTGACCGAAGGTACCGTCGATGTGGTGATCGGCTTCGAGAAAGGCTCTCTTCCGATGCGTTCGACGCCCTGCTTCGTCCGCACACCGCAGGACTCCGGAAAGCTTGTCTGGAACTCATTCTGCAGCAGTAACCTCAGCAGATACCTGAAGCAGTTCCCGGGGAAAGTGGGGATTGTCGCCAAGGGATGTGACACCCGGGCCTTGGTCGAGCTTATCAAGGAAAAGCAGGTCAATAGGGAGAGTTTGGTCGTAATCGGCGTACCGTGCCGTGGAATGATAGACGGCGCAGGGGTTTTGGAGCGGTGCGACGGAAAAAGGGTTTCCGATGTGGAGGAAAGGGACGATGAGCTGGTAATCACCGGTGATTCGTTTCGGATAACCTTGGCAAGAGGGGATTTCCTCCATCCGGCCTGTCGGGTCTGCTTCACGGGAAACCCGGTTCTTTTCGATGTGCTGATCGGAGAAAAGGTGCAGGAACAGGCCCGGGACTGCTATCACGATGTAAGCGACTTCGAGTCCCGCTCTCCCGGCGACAGGTGGGCGTACATAATGAGCGAAATGGATCGCTGCATACGCTGTTACGCCTGCAGAAACGCCTGCCCGCTCTGTTATTGCGGGGAATGTTTTGCTGACGCCACTCGACCGCAATGGGTGGGCAGGGGTGCCACCGGCACCGATACCCTTGCTTTTCATGTGATGCGCTCCATGCATCTGGCGGGAAGATGCGTGGAGTGCGGCGCCTGTCGGGCAGCCTGCCCCACGAAGGTGGACATCAGAACGCTTAACAGGAAGATTTCCAGCGACATTGCCCGGCTTTTCGACTACAGGCCCGGATTGCGCATAGATCAGCCGGCGCCGTTATCCAGTTTCAAACCCGACGACTCCGAGGAGTTCATTCTTGAGCGGTAATTCTGCATGAGAGCAACGGTATGTACTACAAGACTATAAAAAAGAATGAGGTGGGCAGGTTTCTTGACGGGCTTCTTGCGGAGTATACTGTTGTGGCTCCGGTCAGAAAAAACGGTGTTGTGGGGTTCGACGCCATACAGTCGGGTGAAGAGGCAATACTTGATTTCTCCAACACCACGGCGTCCCCGAAAGGCGTTTTGATGCCGCAGCTGGAAACCCTGCTGTCTGCCCGGGCCGGCGAAGAAGAAGCGGTGGAACACACAGGCATGCGGAAGCCCGTGGTCCTCTTTGGAGCCCGCCCCTGCGACGCCAGGGCGTTTATGTTCCTCGACCGAGTCTTCAATGACGGGATTGCCCGGGATGTATACTACGGCAACAGAAGAGACGCATTGCTGATTGTTTCCCTGGGCTGCACCCGTACCCGGGATACCTGCTTCTGCACCACCACCGGCGGCGGACCGCTGTCGACCCAGGGTTCGGATGCGATGCTTGTCGAACAAGGAGACGGCTATACGGTTCATGTCATTACCGCCGGAGGGGCTGAACTCATGAACTCCCGGGGGCTTTCCGACGCCCATGAAGGCGTTGGGGAGGAAATCAGGAAGCTGGCGCTCCAAATCACGGCGGAAATCGATCCTCCGGTGGATTTGAGCGAGCTGAAAACATCGCTGGACAACTCCTTTGACACAGCGGCCTGGCAGACCCTTACAGAAAAGTGCCTTAGTTGCGGAGTCTGCACCTATCTCTGTCCCACATGCCACTGCTTCGATATCGCCGACGAAGACAACATTGGTGTAAAGGTTAGAAACCGCATCTGGGATTCATGCCAGTTTCCCGGTTTCACCATGCAGGCGTCGGGATTCAATCCAAGACCCACATACAGGGAAAGACACCGGCAGCGAATCATGCACAAGTTCAGTTACTGCGATGACAACCATCACATGACAGGCTGTGTGGGTTGCGGCCGATGCGTTCTGGAGTGCCCTGTCAACCTTGACATTCGCCGGGTTCTGGGTTCTTTCCGTGGAAGGAACGGGGGGTAGTTTGACAAACCCGTACATGCCCGTACCGATGAGGGTTGAGAAAAGCGCTGTGGAAACCGCTGACGGAAGCATAAGAACACTGACTCTCAGCTTTGCCCGGGGAGAAGACGGGAAGGCTTTCAGTTTCCTGCCCGGCCAGTTCGCCGAACTGTCGCTTCTGGGAACAGGGGAAGCACCCTTCGGAATCGCCTCATCACCTGAAGATTCGAACCTGCTTGACTTTACCGTAAGCCGGGTGGGTCTTGTCACGACCGAGCTGCACAATCTGAAACCGGGGGATACCGTGGGCATGAGAGGCTCCTTCGGGAATGGTTACCCGCTGGAGCACCTTCGGGAAAAAAGCATTCTCATTGTGGGTGGAGGGTTCGGGTTTTCCACGCTGCGATCATTTACAGGCTATGCGCTGAATCCGGACATCCGCAGGCTCTATAAAGACATAACCGTAGTCTACGGCGCGAGAAATCCCGGGCTGCTGCTTTACAGGGCCGATCTTCTGGAATGGGAAAAACGAACCGACTTGCGCCTCGAGGTGACAGTTGATGAGGCGGACGGGGAGTGGACCGGAAGAACAGGGGTTGTGCCTGCGGTTGTGGCCGGCCTGGACATCGACCCGCGGACCACCATCGCCCTGGTATGCGGACCGCCGGGCATGATAAGATTCACCCTCCCGGCGCTTTCAGAACTTGGCCTCTCTCCTGCCCGGGTATATCTTTCTCTGGAGATGAAAATGAAGTGCGGCATCGGTAAATGCGGGCGGTGCAATATCGGAGGCGCCTATGTGTGCACCGACGGTCCGGTTTTCAGCCTTGCGGAACTCAACAAGCTTCCACAGGAATACTGAAAATGACAGACCTTACCAGCATCAACACCGAACTCTGGCGTGAGATAACCGGTACCGGCGGCGATATTCGAAAGTGTTTCAACTGCAACACCTGTGTGGCGGGATGCCCGGCGGCGGAGGGCAACCCCCCGCTGTTCATACGCAACCTGGTACGCAAGGTTCTGTTCGGTCTTGAGGAAGAACTGCTCGAAGATGAAACGCCGTGGCTTTGCGTCACCTGCTCCGCCTGTGAGGAGATGTGCCCCATGGGGGTTCATCCCTTTGAGGTATGTCTGGCTGTAAGGCGGTGGCAGAGCCGGAACGACGAAACATTCATACCCGCGGCAATCACTGAGATCTTTGAAACCGGGCACACTCAGGCCGTGGGTCAGGTCGGGGCGAAGAGGAAAGCGGTGGGGCTGGATGAGGTTCCTCCCACCATAGTGAAATTTCCGGAGTTGCTGAAGCTTTTCCGGGAAATGCTAAGAAACACTGATATAGTCAGGGATAACGACTACATGTTCAGGGACTGACGACATGACATACGGCTTGTTTCTGGGATGCAATGTACCGGCTGTAAGACCCGATGTCGAACGGGCAATCAGGCTTACCATGCCTCAACTTGGGGCGGTGCTTGTCGATCTTGAGGGCAGCGTGTGCTGCCCGGCCTTCGGCGCCTTTCCATCGGCGGATGAAACCGCCGGCCTGGCATTGAGCGCATGGAACTTTTCCATCGCCGAGGAGCTGGGGGTAGACCTGGTAACGGAATGCGGTTCCTGCTACAGCTCGCTCAGACTTGCGCGAAGAAAACTGCTTGAAGACAGGGAGCAGAGGGAAAAGGTAAACCGGCTGCTTGAACCTGCGGGAAAGGAGTTCCGGGGAACGGTGGTTGTAAGGCATCTCATCGATGTCCTGTTCAATGATATCGGTCCGGACAGGATTCGGGAGTCCCTGAAATTTCCCCTGGACAGCATCCGCGCAACCGTTCAGTACCCCTGCCACACCCTGTTTCCCAGCGAGGTTGTGGGTTTCGACGCCCCCGCCGGGAGGCCGCGGATGCTGCGGGGGCTGGTGGAAGCCCTTGGAGCCACGGTTCGAACCTACAGCCGGGAACTCCAGTGCTGCGGCGGGGCCGGAGGTTTCGTGAAGGGAAGCTTTGCGGGCGCCTCGGAGTTCGCCTTCAAAAAACTGCGGGCAATCAAGAAAGAAACCGACGCTGAACTGATAGTGGTTTCCTGCATTACATGCCTCGAGCATCTGGACAGAATGCAGAACGAACTTAACGGGAAGGACGGCGATGCCCGCTGCTTTCTTCCAGTGTTCGATTACAACCAGCTTCTGGCGGTGTGCATGGGTTTCAACCCCGCCGAGGTTGCTTCGATATCCACCATACCCAGGGATGACATCATCTCAAAAATCCTGAGTCTCTGACCTGAAATGGATCAGCCCGGGTCAGACGCACCCGTCAGGCTTGGGAAGACCCGCTATCCTGCAGGCGCCCCTCGCGGGACCTTTGGGAAAAAGATCGTAAAGCTCCCGAAGCTTCAATCCGCTTTCCTTGCAAAGACTGCGCACAGTTGGCGCCATATCCGACTCTTTCCAGAACGACCGGATGTAGGTAATGACCTCCCAGTGCTTCCCGCTCAGCTCACCGGTGCCGTCAAGCCTGGCAAACTCCTCCGCGACAGCTTCATCCCAGAGTTCCGGTTCCTGCAGAAATCCGTCGCCGTCCACATGCAATTGCCGGTCGTTAACGGTAACTACTTCCATCCTGTCTCTTCCTCCCTGGTATCGTATGAACGCATCCCCTGCTACTTCCGCATGGAAGCGATCTCACCCACGGCCCCGATGGCCGCGTCAATCTCTTCCTCGGTGGTAAACGGCCCCATGCTGAACCGCACGGTGCCGTGGATCAGATCGGTGCCCAGCTGCACATGCACCAGTGGGGCGCACTGAAGCCCGGTGCGGGTTGCAATGTTGTAATCCACATCAAGCATGGTTCCGGCGTCTCCGGCGACCCAGCCCTCTATGTTGATGCTGAGCACCGCATTCTGGTTCTCGGTATCGTCTGCGCAATAGGTTGTTACCCCGTCTATCTCCTGAACGCCCCGGCGCAGCTTGTCCCACAGACGAATTTCCCTTGAGTGTATGGTGTCCATGCCCTCGCCGAGCACCCACTTCACACCGGCGCAAAGCCCGGCGACACCCACAATGTTCATGGTTCCGGCTTCCATCCGGTAGGGAAACTCATCGAGATGAAAGGGGTGCGCCGAACGCACTCCGGTCCCTCCGAAGATTGTGCATCGGACAGGCACATTCTCACCGATGTAAGACCCGCCTATGCCGGTGGGACCCATCAGACACTTGTGGCCGGTGAATGCCAGAAGGTCTATGTTCATGGCCTGAACATCTATGGGTGTTATGCCGGCACTCTGGCTGGCGTCTACGGCGAAGAAGATTCCGGCATCCCTGCAGTGCCTGCCGATTTCGCTTACTGGCTGCACCGTTCCGATGATGTTCGATGAATGGTTGACGACCACCAGCCGGGTGTTCTTTCTGAAAGCCCTTTTCACATCATCCGGGTCAATGTATCCCTTCTTGTCGAAGGGAATGTAGGTAAGCTCGATTTCACCGTCATGCTGCCTGTGATAAAGGGGGCGAAGCACCGAATTGTGTTCGAGATTGGTGGTGATCACATGATCCCCTTTTGAAACCATGCCCTGGATAATCCTGTTAAGGGAGTCGGTGGCGTTGTAGCTGAATGTCAGATGGTTGGGGTTCGTCCCGTTGAAAAGGCTTGTCAGCAACTTTCGTGTTGAGTGAACCATTTCCTCGGCTTCAAGAGCCATGTCAAAACCTGAACGACCGGGATTCACACCGTTTGACTGGTAGAACTCCTTCATGAAATCATAAACTACCTGTGGCTTCGGATAGGTTGTCGCGGAGTTATCCAGATAGATCAGATTACTCATGGATACTTCTTTCTTGATGATGCTATAATAATATTATCTACACTTTACATCAGTAGTTTCTTACAGCGGGAAAATGTTTCTCGCGTATCCAGAAACCTTTCCCGAAGAATATCAACCCTTGAAAACATAACATATTCCACGCCTGAAAACTCCCCTTCTCCGGGTTGTGAAAATAACCAAAGACAAGACAATAAACTCTACCCGAGGCACCCATCCAAGTCAATGCGATGGAACAGGGGTCAACTCCGGCATATGCTTAACGCAACAGCCCGTGCCGAAACTGGAACAATGGCCATGATCCCTGGCTATTCAGTGTTTTATGAAACCATTCCCGGAAGCTCGCTTCGCAATCCACTCCTGCGACGCAGCGGAAACAGGGCAGGAGAGGATACCCATGAACATCGCCAGAATCGCCGGCAGTTACCTGAGCAGGAATCAACCCAGCTACCTGGTTCTTTTCGTCACATCAATGTGCAATGCCAAGTGTGATTTCTGTTTCTACGGGGGTGAGGTGGCCTGCAGTAACAGAAAAAAGCAGGAGTTGACCAAGGAGGAGTTCCGCCGGATATCGGAGAAGTGCGGAAACATTCCCTACCTTCTCATCTCCGGTGGCGAGCCGGTTCTCAGGGACGATCTCTTCGAGATAATCAGCTTTTACGTTGACAACGCCCACTCCCAGTTTGTCACCGTTCCATCCAACGGGCTTTCCAGAGAGAGATCCTTCGACCTTTTCAGCGGGTTGACGCAAAAGTATCCGGGATGCCATTTCCGGGCGGCCTTCAGCATAGACCACCATGATGAGAACCACGACATCTCCCGGGGCGTGGAAGGATGTCTCGAAAGCGTTCTCGAGACAACCGCCGCCATAAACGAGCTTAAGAAGACCCGAAAAAACCTGACCATGGACATAGTTTCGGTGTTCCTGAACTCGCCCCTGCAGAACCACGATTCACTCAGGCAGTGGATAAGGGAAAAAACAGCGGCGGACAATCACGAACTGCACCTCCTCAGACCTGAATGGCCCCAGATTTCCCATCCCGGCCATGACCCCCGGGAATTCATCAAGGAGCTGGCCCGGTACAGAAACGCCAGCACAGCCAGGGAAAACCGCAGGTTCAGCCCGTTTTTCAGGGGACTTAACAGCCTTTACATAAAGGGGCTCGAGAAAATTGTTGCAGGAAGGTTGCTGTCTTCATGCACAGCGGGCAGGAAGTTCGCGGTGATCAGCGAAACCGGCCAGGTCAGGTTGTGCGAGTGCAGGGATGACGTTCTTGGAGATCTCAGGGCAAATGACTACGACCTGAAGAAAATCCTCCACAAATCCCGGGGGTTCATGAAGTATGTCAGGGACAGCGGCTGCAAATGTACCTGGGAGTGCGCGGTATCATGCAATCTGGTTTGCGACCCGAGGTTTGCTCCGTCATTGATGGTGGAAACATTGAAGCAGGCCATGATCTCAAGAAAAAGGGCTGTATGAAGTTAGCCCTTCTCCGAACACCGGTTGTCAACCTCAGGAACAGCCCGTTCGGATCGACCCCGGGCATTCCCGCGAACCTTCCTTACCTCGCCGGCGTACTCATGAACGAAGGCCATTCCGTTACGATAGTGGACGCCTACGGGCTTGCGCCCCGCCGGTTCACACCATATCTGGACAAGTTCGAAGCCCGAGGGCTTCTTCCCGGGGAGATCGTCGAATCGATACCTGATGATGCTGATGCCATCGGCGTTTCAGTTCACTGCACACTTGAGCATGGAATGGCGGTCTCTATTGTCGAGCACTCGAAGAGGAGGTTCCCGGGTATCCCGCTGATCGTGGGGGGTTACCACACCACCTTCTGCGTTGACCCGTTCCTCAAAGCGGGGGCGGATTATGTTCTTCAGGGTGAGGGTGAGAAGCGTCTTCCCATGCTTCTGAGGTTTCTGGAGTCCCGGGAGCCCTTTTCCATGGATGGCATTTTCAGCGCCACCCACTCCGAAGAGCGAACTCCAAGGGTATGCCCCATCGAAGACCTTCCATTCGCGTTTTTCGACCCCATTCCCCTTGAGTCTTACTGGAAACTGCGCTACGCCCATGGTCCGGTCAGGAACCGGAGGTACATTCCCATGCTCACCAGCAGGGGTTGTCCATACGCCTGCGCCTTCTGTCAGACTCCGAAAATGTGGGGGGGGCACTGGATGGCAAAATCGCCGGGCAGAATCGTTGACGAGATGGACCATTATAACCGCAGATATGGAGTCACCGACTTCCACATTCAGGATGAGAACTTTTCCCTTTCCCGGAAACGCACAAAGGAGTTCGCCCTTGAGCTTCTGGGAAGAAAAAGGTCATACACATACTGCTTTCCATCGGGCATCAAGGTGGAAACCGTCGGCCGCGAGGAGCTTGAACTCCTTCACAGATCAGGGTGCAGATATCTTTCCCTCTCTCCGGAATCAGCTTCGAAGAAGGTTCTCGAACTGATGAACAAGCCTGTGGATCTGGATTTCGTCAAGCAGGTAGTCAAGTGGTGCCATGAGCTGGGCATCAGGGTCAACTGCAACTTCGTTCTTGGCTTCCCGGGAGAGGAGCGGGAGGACAGAAGACTCACCTACAGCTTCATAAGGAAGCTGACAATACTTGGTATGGACGAGATAACAGCATTCATGCTCACCCCTCTGCCCCACACCGGAGTCGCGGATCTGAAGCCGGACCATATCGAGTTCGAGAACATCAACTTCTCGCCGACCTGGCGGGACAACTACAGACAGATCACCAGGGCGCGTTTATGGATCTACGCCAACTTCGCTGTTCTGAAACTGCTCTGTCACCCTTTCAAGGTTCTCATGAACATCCGTTCCGTTCTTACGGGTAAGTTTACGATGAAGAGCGACATGACAGTTTACAGGTTCGCCGCGGACCTTTTCGACCGGCATTTGAGAAGGCATGGCGGGATCAGGGCGGCAAAGATGAAGTGGTATTCTGAATCTCACTGCCCGTAGTCACTGAAAGCGGAAGCAGGCACATCGGCTGCAAACCCTCGAAAAGCGCCATCTGTTTTCCCGTTGCCGGGATCGGTATTGATTGGAGACCTGGAAAATGGTGGGCTGAAGGGAGCGGCATGCTTCGGAACGCGAAGGTGAAGTTCAGGGTTTGAGAATACTCGGACAGATTTCCAGAGGTCTGGAGGAGATCGGCGCGGAGGAACTCACCGGTCTCGGCGCTGAAGCGGTGACTCCGGTTTTTCGGGGAGTTTTCTGCGATACGGATCCCCAGGGCGCCATGAAGATCAACTACACCTCGCGTCTGTTCGACCGCTTTCTGCTTCCGCTGGCCTCGTTCCCCTGCCACTCCTCTGATCAGCTCTACGGAAAGGCTTCAAGTTTTCCATGGGAAAACACTTTCAGCGTGGAAAACACATTCGCCATATCATCCGCTGTTTCAGGGGGCCGGCTTCGCCATTCCCAATGGGCGGCCCTAAGGCTCAAGGACGCGATTGCGGACCACTTCAGGAAGACATGCGGCGAAAGACCCTCGGTGGACCGACATAACGCCGATGTGAACCTTGACCTCCGGATAACGGACAGCGTTGCTGAAATCAGGCTGGACCTTTCCGGCGGGGCCCTGCATCGAAGGGGTTACAGAAAGGAACAGGTCCCCGCCCCCATGAGGGAGACCGTGGCTGCTGCTGTCCTGGCCATGTCCGGATGGGACGGAGAGAAGCCGCTGATCGATCCCATGTGCGGGTCGGGCACGCTACTCTGTGAGGCTCTGATGAAGTACTGCGGAATCCCGGCGGGGTTCTTCAGAGCAAAGTGGGGGTTCTTCCGAATGGAGGGCTTCACCGCAGAGGGATGGAAGACGGTCAAGGCTGAAGCAGACAGGGGAATCATCCCTCTTCCCCCCGGGCTTCTGTCAGGCGGCGATGTATCACCGAAGGCGGTCAGGGCCGCAAGGGCGAATCTTGGCACATTCCGCCAGGGGAGCGGTGTAAGGATTGAACAGAGGGACTGGCGCAACGGCTCGGGATACAACTCTGCTGTCATCCTCACAAACCCTCCCCACGGCATAAGGATCAACGAAGACACCGCCGGGGCTCTTCTTGGCGAGTTCGGCGATTTTCTGAAACGCAAGTGCAGGGGCAGCGAGGCATACTTGTACCTGGGAGACACCAGGCTGCTGAAGAAGGTGGGGCTCAGGTCCACCTGGAGGAAGGAGCTGTCATCCGGGGGGCTTGAGGGCAGGCTGGTGAGGTACGACCTGTACTGATCCGTGTCGAAGCCTTGATTCCGGCGGATTCCAAAGCCGGTTTCGGAAGGGAAGGAAGGCGTCTCCGTCAACTCCAATCCGTTTCTCGGCGGTCTTGTCCTGTCGGTTGACATCATCGGCCAGATGGGGCTTCTTGTGCTTCTGGGCTTCTTCATGGCCCGGAAGGGCTGGCTCAGCTCCGACACCCTCTCAGATCTTACGCGGATTCTCATTGATGTAGTTATTCCCTGTACCTTCATTCTGGCCATGGCCCGTTCGTTCACCTTCGAATTCTTTCGACAGGGTTTCGTTCCGGCTCTGGTGGCCGCGGGTTGGATAGTTGCCTCGTGGGGACTTGGCGCCCTCTGGTTCAGGCTGTTCCCCGGCGATTCGGTGAACCGGGACCGGTCTGTAACGGCGATGATGATGATTTCCAACAGCATCTACCTGCCCCTGCCGGTTATTCTTGCGGTGGTGCCGGAGCCCATGCATGACACCGCCACCATGTACATCTCCATCGTGGCCCTGCCGTCCATCCTGATAATGTGGACCGCGGGGGTTGCCCTGCTCAGCGGATCAGCCGGGCCATCTCCGGGTGAGCGGTTGAAAATGGTGTTCAACGCCCCGATACTATCCGTGGTCGCAGGCATTCTGCTGACTCTGATTCCAGGTGTCCGGGAGGCGGCCCTGTCCGAGCCAGGGTCCTTCTTCCCGGCGAAGATGCTTTTCTCGGGAATGGGCTATCTGAGCAGGATCCTTTCACCCCTGGCCATGCTGATCCTGGGGGGTTTGATCGCGTCCGGCGCCGGCAACCGCCGGGTGCCCCTGAAGTATGTTGTTCCCCTGATTGGGGTTCGGCTGCTACTGATCCCAGCGGTGGTGTACGGGCTGATCCGTTCGGGGCTGCTGGAGCTTCCCTCTCTGGCCAGTACCGCACTGATTCTTGTGGCGGCGGCGCCGCCTGCAACGAACCACGCGCTGATAGCCCGAAGGTACCATGGAGAATGGGCCCTGGTTTCGGCACTTCAGTTGATCACCCATGTTGTCGCGCTAGCAACTCTGCCTTTGTGGCTCAGCGTGGGATTGGGGCTTTAGGGCGCCAATTCAGCTGGTCTTCACAATCGCAAGGTTCGAGCCGGAAAGCCCCCTCTTTCTGAGAAGCTCTTCCGCCCTGGGCCAGTCCGGATTTCTGAGCAGAAGAACCATCTCGCAGGCGTCGCCGGGCTGGAGCCGGCACCAGATTCCCGCTTCCGTGAGAATCGCCTCGGCAAGAAGCACCCGTTGCTGGGAGCCGAAGGAGGCGTGAAGGCAGTCACAGTTTCTGGTGAAATACATCAGGAACACATCCCCGCGCCGGCCCTGACCGCAGCAATGGCGGTTTCGATTTCCGTCTCGGTGTTGAAAAAGCCGGGGCTGAGCCTTACAAGCCCTCCGGGGAATGTACCCAGGGTTCTGTGGGCGCAGGGGGCGCAATGCAACCCCTGTCTGCAGCAGATTCCGTATTCCTCGGAGAGCACCCGGGATACAAGGGCGTTCTCCATTCCCTGAATCCGGAACGATACCACCGATGTCACCGGGCCGTCGTCGGCGTGATAGACCTCTGCATCGGCGATATCCCGGAGGCCGGAGGCCAGCATTCGGGCCAGGTGGTTCTCGGTTCTGCCGATGGTCTCGGGACCCTTGTTCAGAACGAACTCCACCCCCGCCAGCAGGCCTGCGATCCCGGGGCCGTTGGGTGTTCCGGGTTCAAAACGATCCGGCAGAAAGTCAGGCTGGTACTCCGCCTCGGAACGGCTGCCGGTGCCGCCGTGGGCCAGGGGCTCGATGGATAATGGGTCTATCTCGGAAGAGAAGACCAGGCCACCAGTAGCCATGGGACCGAAAAGCGCCTTGTGGCCGGTAAACGCCAGGATGTCAATGTTAAGCTCGTTGATGTGGATCGGCATTACACCGGCGCTCTGGGCGGCATCAACCATGAGGGGAACCGAGTGTTCCCTGCATATTCCGCCGATTTCCGCCACCGGCTCCACCGCCCCATTCACATTGGACGCATGGTTGACAACCGCCAGAGTGGTGTTCCGGCGCAATGCTCCCCTGAACTCGTCGGGATCCAGCCTTCCCTGGCTGTCGCACCGAACTACTGTGTATTCCACACCCCTCTTCGCAAGGTAGTGAATGGGCCGCATCACCGAATTGTGTTCCATGGACCCGGTAACTATGTGATCTCCTGGTTTCATCATACCCAGAATCACCGTGTTCATGGCCCAGGTAACACCGGGGGTCAGGCACACCCGCAAGGGGTCGTCCACTTGAAAAAGCCTGGCAAGGGCCATTCGGCATTGCAGGATGGTTTTTCCCGAAGCCAGGCCCGAACCGCATGTGCCCCTTCCGGGATTGGGACATGGACCGGATATGAAACCGTGTACAGCTTCCGCCACTTCAGGAGGCTTGGGCCATGTGGTGGATGCATTGTCAAGATACATTGGGCTTCCTTTGAAAACCCAAGCATAACCCGGGGCGTAACCCGGAGCAAGAGGTTTCATGAAATCATGTCGCGTGTTTCAGGGCATGGGCCAGTTGCTCATACTGCTCACGCCGGTTGTAAAGCTGCGCCGATACCCGCAGAAACCTGCCGGAGGAACAGTGTATCACCGGCACCTCGAAACCCAATTCTCTGAGGGTGTTCTGAAGCGGGTCAATCCAATGAATGGGCAACGGGTCGGGGGGGGGAGCCGGAGGCAGCAGCACCGCCGCCATGCAGCCCACCATGGATTCCGGGCATATCGGCTCACCACCCACAGCGTTCAACAATAGGTTCCTGGCGGTTACCGCCAGATGATGGTTGTGGGCCATTATTCCACTCCAGCCGTCGGGATGAAGCGAAGCCATATGCTCCAAAGTGAATTTCACCGAGAGTTTTGGGGTGGGGTCCGGTGTTCCGCTCCAGTCGAACATGACCCGTCGGGGATCTGGGCCCGGGGCGAAATCTCGGGGAAGGTGGCTGACAACCACGGGTCTGGTAACACCGCTCATATCCGGCCTTGTGTAGATGATCGCGGCGGTTCTGGGTGAGCACAGCCATTTATGGCAGTTTCCTATGTACCAGGCGCATCCCGTTTCTGAAAGCCTAAGTGGAATGTGCCCGGGGCCATGAGCGCCATCGACAACCGTTTCAACACCCCTCTCCCGGAGGGCCCGGGATATGCGGGAAATGGGAAACACTATTCCGGTCGGGCTCGAGATATGGTCAAGAACAGCGTATCTTACCGATGAATCCACCGCGTCCATCACATTCCGCACCAGTGTTTCCGGAGATTCTGCCGGCACACTGAAGCTTATCCGCCTGACTCGGGCGCCTGCAGCGTTCGCCGTAACCTCAAGGGCATTCCTGGTGGAGAAATAGGCCTGGTTCGAAAGAAGTACGGTTTCTCCCCGTTTCAGCCCGAGGCTTCCCATGACGGAGTTTACACCGGTGGTGGCGTTATCGGTTAGAACGACAGACCCCTTCTCCGCGCCGAGAAAAACCTCCAGAGCGTGAATCTGGGCGGAAAGCCGCTCATGCAGGCCACGCACCAGAAAATCCATGGGTTCAGCCTCGATTGCGTTCAGCAGGTGTTGCCGGTAGTCCATTACACCAGCGGGGCATGCTCCGAAGGAGCCGTGGTTCAGATAGGTTACGCCAGGATCAAGAAGCCAGCACTCCCGTTTGCCGCCCACCTCAGCAATAGCGACAGGAAATGCTGGCGGTGGCCAGTTGTTTTTCCTGGCAGACCCGGTGGAGTTCTTCCCCGTCGGTGTCCGCGGGCAGGTCGAGAAGTGAGTCGAGGGCGGTGAGGGTGAAAGTGAGAAGACAGTTTTCCTGTTTCTGCTCCGGACCCGTCCAGCCCGATACCCCAAAGGAGTTCCATCCCTGGCGAATTCCGTTTTCCAGCACCGAGTTCCGTGGCTGCTTGCCGTATACTGTTTGCAGCTCCGGGGGAATGTTCCACATAACCCAATGCGTTCTGCCGTCTTCAGCCCGGCAAATCAGTGCGAGACTCTCCGAGTTCGGCGGCTGGCCCGCCCATCCGATGGGAGGGGAAGCGTTAAGCCCGGAAGCGCTGTACCACCCGGGAAGAAGGCCGTTGCTCTCGAAGGCGCTGCTGCAAATTTTAAATGACATAGCCACCACCTTTCTGAACAGTTTATATAATAGATGTAAACCGAGGCACAAACAAGCCCCGGTTTCCGATCATAGAACCGGGACCGGCAACGCCCCATACGATTGAATGCTGAACAGGCAGGAATCAGCAGTAGCTTCTTATCAGTTCGCTGTAAAACCCCACGCAGGAATGGTAGTCCCTTACCGATACGGACTCTCCGACGGAATGAAGCATCCCAACACCCCTTTCATCCAGCCTCACCGGCAGGAACCGGTACACCCGGCGGGAAACCCTGGAGTAGTGTCTGGAGTCGGTGGCGGCGACGAAGATCCCGGGAAGGACCTGAAGGCCTCCGCTGCACTTGATCGCGGCCCCTTTCACCGCTTCATACTCGGCGCAGTCCGTGGGCGACACTGCCGAGGGTTCCGAAAGGCTTTCATCTCTGATGAGTTCCACGGTCAGCCCCAGGGGGTCGATAAGAGCCTTCAGGCTTCGTTCAACGGTTCCGATGGACTCGCCGGGGATAACTCTGCAATTCACAAGGATTCTTCCGAAAGCCGGCAGTACGTTCTCTTTTTCTCCAGCCCTCATCACGGTGACCGCGGTGGTTGTCCGAAGCAGGGCAGATCCGAAAGGGAAAACTGCAACTTCCGCCGCTCCGGTTGAAGCGAGCAGGGGTTGGAGTTCTCCGGGAGGATTCACGGGAAAGGGGTTGTTCCTGAGAGCAATGACAGCCATGGCGATCATATCCGCAACAGTTTCTCCGGGTGGGACCGATGCGTGCCCCTGAACCGCTTTCGCGGTCAGGGAGAAGGTTGCGTATCCCTTCTCCGCGATTCCCACCATAGCCACCCGATCCCGACGCCACGGCAACCTATGAATGTATCCACCCTCGTCCACCGCCATCCCGCAGGTTACACCCATGTTCTCCAGATGTCCTGCGATTGCTCCTGCTCCCCGGGCGCCTCCTGTCTCCTCGTCGTGGCCCATCGCCAGATAAACCGTGCGTTCCGGCCTGAAGCCCTCTTCAAGAAGGCTTTCGCAGGCTTCGAGAATCCCTGCGTATCCGCATTTGAAGTCGAGCGCTCCCCGGCCATGCACTCTGCCACGGGACAGAACACCCTGGAAAGGATGATGCTTCCAGCCGTGGTCGGGGTCAGCGGGCACCACATCCTGATGCGCGGTGAGCAGCATGGGTTCAAGAAGCGGATCTGTTCCACTCCATTCAAACAGCAGTGAGGCCCCCCCCAGGGTAAGGGGTTTCAGGGCGGAGAAGACCAATGGCCAGCACTCCACCGAGTAGGAGTGCATCCGGTGAAAGGGTTCGAGAGAGAATTCCTCCCGGGAGGAAACCGTCTGAAACCGAAGACACCCGGCAAAACGGGCTTCAGGGGTGGCAGGGCGCACGGGTCGCCGTCCGGGTTCTATTCTATCGTGGCGTAGCGGAACTGGAACCCCATGTATCCAAGGCTGTCGGTGTAGTGCTGCACTTCAAGTGTAATGTCCATCACCTGCCCCAAGGTTGAGTGATCCGGAAACAACAGGACCACATGCACAGGCCTGTCGCCGTAATCCCGCCTGGCGAGCCTGTTGTTCACCTGCCTCAGAACACTCTCGAAGGGTCTGGCGTTGAACCTGAAGCCACCTGACGGCTCCACAACGTCGATGTTGAACTCCTGCACTTCGCCCCGAAGCCATTCATCCGTGAACAGGAACCTCATGAGAACCGGTTCAACCGCGCTGGTGTCCGCGGGGTTTTCAACGAAAGGCTTCACAAGGGGTACCGCCAGAAACTCGGACATGGTTGTATCCGTCCAGCAGATAAGATTATGGGGTTCGAGAATGAGGAAGTCTCGCTCCGCCATTTTTCTGGTGATGTATGAAACAACCGGGCGGATTGACAGTTCGCTGTGCCCCAGGAATGAAACCCTGGTTCCCACAGGAATCAGGGACAGATTGACATTTGTTCTGGGAATGGCTGAAGTCCCGGCGGTGTTGAACTCATACACGATGTCGGTGTCGAGAAGAATTGGAAGAGAATCCCGGGGACCAAGATCTTCTGCGATTTCAACCGCGACTGCTTCGTAATGAGGCTCGTACTCGGCCCTTTCGAAGCTTGCCAGAATGAAGATCGCTATGGTTGCTCCCGCCGCCATGATCAGAACCGAGAGATAGCCCGCGATACTCTTCTTCGGAACCCAGAGTGCGGCGGGATGTTCCTTCTCATTGCCATCAGGCGGAAGAGGTTTCTGAAGAGCGGACCGCAGTTCCTTCAGGGGGCTGTTCTGGTCGTCCAGCTTGAAACCGCAATTGGCGCATGCGCCGGTATCTTTTTCGGCGTTGTCGTGTCCGCATATTCGACAGTTCATCTACCTGTTCTCCTCCAGTCTGTCATCGGACGAGGCATCTTCATGCCGGGGTTCCTGTGAATCAATGAAAGAGTCGAAGAAAGCCTCGTCTATATAGGGACGATACGCTTCTTTCAGGCTGTCTACAAGCTCTGAAATAACAAGGACTTCCACTTCGGCTCTCACCCTGGGCTCCAGAACATGCCTGATCTCATCGAGTTCAGGAGCATGTTCGGGAATGACTTCAACCAGTTTGAAATATACATGGAAGTCGGTATCGATGGAGCACACCGCGGCTTCCCCGGGTTCAAGGCTCATAAGTCTCTCTCTATGGGCCTCCGGAATGTCTTCGGGCCCCAGGGGCCTGGTAAGGGCGCTTGCCTGGGAAGCGGAAAGCTGGGGGACGAAAATCAGCTGGTCCGCGTGATTCAAAGGGTCTTCCCCCGACACGAATATCCGGTTGATAAGCGCAACCTGGGCAGAACCCTGGCCGGCGGCATGGATGTACACCCGCTTCTCCGGAATCAGCATCGTGTCTGCTGCCGCATGGAAATGCCGATCAAGAAGCTCTTCGTCGATGACAATCCTGTCTCTGAGTACGGCACTGTAGTATTCATCAAGAAGGGTCTCACCCTGCTTTTTGGAAATCAGCGAAGCGTTGACGGGGATTGTGTCCAGCCCCAGGGAAGTGGCCACCATGGCCTGCACATCATAAAGACCGAGATAGAAGGCGTAATTTTCGATCCAGTCAGGGTCGGTTGCGTTTCTCGGCAACTGGGACGGCAGGTAGGTGATGTTCATGGCAAGGCTGATCAGGCTTCTATGCCCGCCTTCCCAGGTTATCGCGGCAATCTCCTCCTCTTCCATGTCGAAGGGAAGGTAATCGCCCCATGAAGACTGGGCCCGGGAGGCTATCAGTGAACACGCGCTTGAACTGACCTGAAGGTTCACTTCGGAGACAAGCTCGTCCTGAGCCTGCTGTCTTCTGCTCTCCCTCCTCAGGGTAAAGAGAATCCTTTCCGTGCTTCCGTCCTGAAGAGCCAGGGAGTCCTGCTCTTCATGGTAGAGGGTGTCCAGTCGGATTACTCTCCAGCCGATGCTCAGCGGTATAACATCGCTGACCTGCCCCGGCTGCATTGCCCGAAGTACCGCGTAGTCTGGCCTGTTGGTTCTCGCAAGGGGAATCGGGCCGATTATGCCAGTGGTCTGCCGTATAAACTCATCGTCGGTCAGTTCCGCAACCAGCCGGTTGAAATATTCCCCCTGGTCCAGTCTGGCCATGAACTGCTGCATCGCCAGGCTGTCTTTCGTGAAAAACGATGAGTAGACCGCAATAATGCCCAGGCTGTCCCGGAAGGCGGCGAGTTCTTCGGGAGAGATGGTTACATCTTCAACCACCCACTGCAGGTAGGCGGATTGGAGAACCTCCCGGCGACGCTCGTACATCTCTCTCCGGACTTCCCGAAGAGTGTCCAGACCCAGTTCGCCCGCGTGGTACAGAAACAGCTCTCTGGCAAGAATGTTGTCTCTCATTACCCGGACAGCGGTGGAATCGCCCCCGGCTCTTTCCATGGCGGCGGTGACATCCCCGGGGTACAGAACTCTGTCGCCAACAACCATCACCGCCCCGGACGGGATGCTGGAACCGCAGGAAACCACAAGCAGTGCGCAGAAAGAAAGAAATGCACGCAAAACATCCTCCTAATGCTCTATGGCGGAAATAGCCGAAATCTCTTAGTTTCGTTCCATGGAATGTTTCTTTTTTCACACTCTTTGTCAACCGGAGGAACAATGACAGCGGTTTTTCTATCCGTGGCTCTGGCGGCTCTGCAGGTACCGGTTCTACCCTCGGGGTGGAGGGCTGGGCTGTTGGCCTTCGACATTGAAACCGGCGAGGAAGTGCTTTCCAGAAATGCCGACGCGCTCTTCCGACCGGCTTCCACCGTCAAAGTGTTGACCAGCGTCCTGGCTCTAGAAGAACTTGGTGCCTCATACACATACAGAACCACGATTCAGGCTGATACCACCACCGGAAGAATCTGGCTGGTGGGTTCCGGAGCGCCGCTTCTCAGTGCTGAAGATGTGGTCAGGGCTGCGATGGAAACCGTTGCGGCGCTGCCAATGGGCAGGGAATGGGAACTGTATCTGGACAGGAGCTGCTTCTTTCCCGAAACCCATCTGCTGGGATGGGATGAATCGGACTGGGATAAAACATACTGCCCTCCGGTGGAACCTCTGTGTATAGGTGATAATGTTCTTCAGATCGTGGTTTCGGGTGTGGACGGGGTTGTAAGGGTGTTCACCTATCCCCGGCTTCCCGGCCTGGCCCTGGACTGGGAAGGCGTACGGGTCGGAGAAGCCGGGCGGGTTACAGCCACGGTATCCGGATGGTATGATTTCATTCCTCGCATTTCCCTGAGGGGAACCATTGCCCGGAATGAAAGGGTGATTCTTTACAAACCCTTTGCCGGCGCTCCGGCAGAGCTTGCGGTATTTCTCGGGGGAGAGCTGGACAGATGGGGATTGAGTGTGAGATACGCCGGTGAAGGGGAGCCTGCGCCGGGGGCTTTTACCACCTCGGTAATGCTCTCCCAGCCCATGTGGTCGCTGCTGGGATCCATGAACAAGCTGAGCCGCAACCTTCTTTCCGAACAGATACTGAGAACCGTGAGTCGGGAAGGAACCGGTGCGCCAGGTTCCACCCGTGCCGGGTGCGATATGATGGGCGAAATGCTGGAAAGTATTCTGCCGGGTGTACAGGGATGGCAGTTGGCGGACGGTTCGGGGCTATCCCGATTCAACCTTCTCACACCCCGGCAGTTGGCTGTGGTCTTTGCCCACGGCAACCAGTCCCTGGCTTACGGTCCCGAGTTCATGGCATCGTTCCCGGTCAACGGGATTGACGGAACGCTGTCCAGACGAATGAGAAGCATTCCTCCCGGGGCGTTCCGGGGCAAAACCGGCACACTGAGCGACACATGCACCATCACCGGAATTCTTACGGCATCGTCGGGCAGGCGCTACGCGGTGGCCCTCATGCTGGAAATCCCCAGGGGCGCCGGCTGGAGTGCCCGGGCATGGCAGGACAGCCTTCTGGAGGAGATGTACCGAAACCTGTAAGGAACCCTCAGCGAAGCACCACGACGGTTCGCGTTACAGATTCTCCGGAATCGGTGGCCAACCTGACGAAGTAAACGCCGGATTCCGCCACGGTGAACCCAGTGGCTGACTCCGCCGCATTCGACGCGATCATTCTTCCGCCCAGATCGAACACTTGAACCGTTCCCGCGACGCCTTCGGGAAGCATTGCCGTCGCCTGAAAAGTGCCCATGCTGGGGTTGGGGCCAACGATCAACACCGGCTGCGCTGAGGGGGAGCCTGTTTCGATCCCTGTGGGAATGTCCGTGAACTTGCCCCAGTTGGCGTTGGGCACTTCCGTGTCGGTCTGCTGGTATGTGCACTGGAGAAATGTGGCAAGATACAGGTGGTTCACATCCCAGGAAGGGGAGATCTGGTAGTCAGCGTCGACAAAGATGGTGTCAGGGTAGGGGCCGGAGAAGGTAACGGTCTCCCCGAAGGGCCCGAGAAGGTTGTCGCGGAATGCCTGTTCAAAGACGCTGCCCGCCCAGTACCCCACACCCGGAACATTGTCTTCCACCAGAATTGGCCAGAGCCTCATTATGGTGCCCTCCTGCCATTGGGGCTCCTGTTCGGCAATGATCCGGATGCTGACTGAGCCCGAGGTTTCGTCTCCGTTCCTGGCCACAAGAATGTCGATGTACGAAGGTGTGTTGAGCCTGGTGTTGAAGTGGTTCTCAAGGCTGGGGGCGCTGGTCACCTGGATGCCGTCGAAGATAAGATAGGGAACACTGGAAACACCGTACTGGGCCTTTCTCACATTCTGTTCAGTGGGGTTCGCGAGGTAGATGGGATCGTTTGGAGAGGGCCAGTCAACATGGGAGCGGATCACAGCCAGGTTTCCCGAGGCGATATGGTTGTTGACAAAAGTGTTGATCTGAGGCTCGATATTCCAGCAGGGGCCACAGCCGCTGTTGGTGAAGTCCTCGAAAAGAACAACCCTGGAGGCACCCTGCAGCGCCGCGGCTACTGCCAGAATCACAATAACGGTTCGCATGGAAATCTCCTCCCGGGCTGATCAACCGCCCCCAGCGGAGTGGAATCCTCAGCCCTTTGTGTTCACCCTCTCCAGATAGGTGTCGTTCCGGGTGTCGATTCTGATGGTTTCGCCCTCCTTCACGAAAAGGGGAACCTGGACAACAAGGCCGGTTTCCAGAACAGCAGGCTTGGTACCGCCGCTGGCGGTGTCGCCCCTGAGGCCGGGATCAGTTTCCGTTATGGCAAGGTTCACAAAGCTGGGGCTCTCAACCATGATGGGTGTGTCGCCGACGAACAGTATCTCAACCTCGGAGTTGTCGGCAAGGTACTTCGCGGCGTCGCCGACAAGGGATATCGGAAGGGAAATCTGCTCGTAGCTTCTGGGGTCCATAACCATGTACTCTCCATCGGAATGATAGAGAAGCTGGTAAACCCTGCGCTCGAGCCTGACTTCCTCCACCCGTTCCCCGGCTCTCCAGGTTTTGTCAAGAACCCTGCCGGAAAGAACATCCTTCAGTTTCGATCGAACGAAGGCGGCGCCTTTGCCGGGTTTTACATGAAGAAACTCCACCACCTGGAAGAGGGTGCCATCAACATCAAGCACCATTCCTTTTCTCAAATCATTGGAAGTTGCCAAATAAATTCACCTCCGAAGAAGATTGACAGCCAGAGTAAGTGCGAGGGAGTAGCCCATCGGGCCGGCTCCGCTGATAACAGCATCGGCGCCCATGGCGGTGATCAGCCTGCGCCGGAAGGGCTCCCGGGAATGTACATTGCTTATATGAACTTCGATAACCGGGCCGGGAAACGCTTTCATGGCGTCCATTATGGCCAGGGATACATGGGAAAGCGCGCCAGGGTTGATGATCAGGGCATCGCTCCCCTCGGCTTCCCTGCCCACCGCGCCGATGATTTCGCCTTCAATGTCGTACTGCAGTACATGAAGCTCGGCGCCGAGATCCGCAGCTTCAACCGCCAGACGCCCCATGATGCCCGAAAGGGGCTCGCTTCCGTAAACTTCCGGTTCCCGTCTTCCGAGGGCAGCCATGTTGGGACCATTGATGACGGCTATTCTATGCATTACGAGTAGGGATGGAGGCCAAGCTCTTCCCTCTCCTCATGCGAGAAAAGGTCGAATAGGCTTCTTGGAGCACGATCTGGGCTGTCGCCGCTGTTCTCGGCCTGCGAAGGCTTTTCCTGCGAAGAGAGGATGCCGGCCATTCGCTCGGTGAGGGGAAACACCTGTCCGGTCTCTTCGGACTGGGCGTTTCGTTCGGTACTTCTTTTGGCTTCCCTGGCTTTTCTCAGCATCTTCTCGATTTCCGCATCTCCGGGGTACTCGAAAAGGAACTCCTCGAAAAGCTCGATGCTTCTGTTCCAGTTTGCCTTCTCGAAATGAAGTTCGGCAAGGTTTCTTATCGCAATGAGGTTCAACGGATCAATGGATAAAACCTTTTCGAAAGCCTGAAGAGCGGTTTCAACATCACCGGACTCCCGGGACACTTTTCCAAGAACAACATTCACCGAAATGTTTCCGGGCCACTTCTCCCGGCCCTTCAAGGCCACATCAGCCGCTTCCGATGCCCTTTTGCCCTGGCGGAGCTTCTCCGCAAGCCTGGCGCAAACCACCGGTGTCGGAGTGCTGAACCATTCCTGGTAAAGCTCCTGAAGCTCGCTGTCAGTTTCCGCCATTTGCACTCCCATGCAGGAAGGTATCCATCATAATCCAGCCTTCTCTGATAAAGGGCTCTTTTTCTCTTCCGGGAT
>Ga0334882_1001346_pt1 | contig 29711 bp, 28 predicted proteins | sample GraSluR1_MG_5_FD_207226 | JGI IMG/M metagenome (GOLD analysis project Ga0334882, IMG submission 207226) | Sludge microbial communities from methane-producing bioreactor in Wageningen University, Netherlands - Granular Sludge_15_04-R1 | ecosystem: Engineered > Bioreactor > Anaerobic >... | reverse complement strand
AAAACACTTTTGTATTGCCGTCATTATTCGGAGATCTCTGATCATCTCCAGGGGTTGCATTATATTTACCGCAAGTTGTCCTGCGGCACCCACCACGTAGGGAGTTTCTCTGTCATTCCCAAGAGGGCTTCCACGCTGTGCAAAGACAATGCCTTCAGCAGGAAGGTGAAGCAGGGCGGCAAGCTGAGTCAAAACACCTTCGGCAAGACCGGCAATAGCCTGTTTCTGAAGCAGGTCTGAGGCGGCCCTGATAATCATCTCAAGCCCCTGGCGGTGCTGGGTTAAAGCGATCAATTGTTCATAGGACCTGAGGGAGGCGCTGATGGTTGTAATAAGCCGAGTGTGGGTCAGTTCGGATTTGGTGCGGTAGTCGTTGATATCGTAGGAATGGATGATCTCCAACTCCGGTGCATATCCGGGTTGGCCCGTTCTGAGTATGATTCGGCACTCGGTCATTTTCAGGGTGTTTCTCATATAATCCACCAACTCGAGACCGGCATTGGTGGTTTCCATTACCACATCCAGTAAGGCTACGGCTATGTCGGGATGTTGTCTTAATAGTTCCCTGGCCTCTATCCCGTTGCTGGCGTGAATGAGTTCCAGTGATCGTTCGAACAATACCCTGTTATTCAGAACGAACTTTGTTACGCTGTGTACTTCCGGATCGTCATCAACTATGAGCAGTTTCCAGGGCTTGCTCATGAAGGCGGCAGGATTATCTTTTATTGAAGGTTCAATATCTGAAAACACAATCTCGTCATTAGCCATAACACACCCTCCTTTTAGTCGACACCAACAGACCTGAAGGAGTAGAAAAAATGTTAAAGCAAGGCGGTAGTCGGTTCTTAGATAGAGCAATCTTAGAGAAGAATAATTCAGGAGTCAAGAAACCATGAGTTCGGAATTTTTAGATTTTATAAGCCTAAAGGTGCCAGAGGCTTGTTAATCTGGTTTTTACCATGTAGTTCTTGATCGTCATCAGGTTTTACTTATCCAGCCCCGCCGAACCCACGGGAACCCGGCTCTCCACGGCCTGAATAATCCGGGCGGTCATCTCTCCCGAAAAGGCGCCGCAGAGTTCGATGAAAGAAATACCATCATCCACCATTTTCCGGGCCGCTTCTTCCGCCTCTTCCATCGTTTCGGCCCCCACCAGCCGGGTGTTGCACCCCGGCGCCTCCAGCCTCAGGTTGTGGCTGTGGGGATGGAATCCCTCGCCGTGGACGATGAATCCGTACTCGCTGAAATCGGTGAGCTGTTCCATTTTCCGGGATTCTTCGGGGGAGTATTTGACATGGGATACCTTGACGGCGCCGTTCAGGTGACGGGCCAGGGCGGCAGCCTGGTCACCGTTGTAGTCGCCGCAGAGGTTAATAAAGGCGGCGCCCCGGGAGGCCAGGGCTTCGGCGGCTTTCAGTGTGTCCTCCTCACTGGAGACACCAAATACCTCGGCGGCAAAGTCGGAGGAAGTTAAACTTCCCTTATAGTTGACGGGATCGAGGCCGGAGCCGTTTAATATCAAGCCAAATCTTTTCATCGGAAGTCTCCTGGAATTTGCTTTGCGGTTAATTCTATCATATCCTTTGAGTGATGACACGTAAAACGGGGGAGCAGGGTGAGTGAATATGCCATCATGTGTGTGGATGATGAACCCATCATCCTTGATTCTCTGGTCCAGGAACTCAGGGCGGGCTTGGGAGATCGTTTTATCTACGAAAAGGCCGTGAACGCCGCTTTGGCCCTGACCATTCTCAGCGAATTCAGCCGGGAAAAGATAAAAGTAATCATCCTGATCAGCGACTGGCTCATGCCGGGTATGCGGGGTGATGAGTTTCTTTCAGTTGTTAAGAATCTGTATCCCGAAATAAAAGCTCTCATGATCACCGGCCATGCCGATCAAGCGTCCCTGGACAGGGTTGAAAAGAACCCCAGCGTCCTGGGGATTCTGATAAAACTCTGGGATCATCAGGAACTTATGGATTTAATCAGGAGGGCCGCCGCAGAGCTCGGGCTGGAGGAAGATTTCTAACCGGGACGTCTATCGACTGATGCTCTCTTTCTCTTCAGGTACCGGAGGCCCCGCCTCCACCCGGTCCCTGCCCCCTCCCTTGGCGGTGTAGAGACGGTTATCGGCGGCGTTGAGCAGGTCTTTCAGGTCAGAGAACTCCAGGTGAGATGCCACGCCAAAGCTGGCGGTCATCCTGAGGGACCCTACGTATTCTTCCTGGGCGATGTTCTCCCGCAGCCGTTCTGCCAGGAGCCGGGCCTGGGTCAGGTCTGTTTCTGGACAGAGGACAAGAAACTCTTCTCCTCCCCACCGGGCGGCGGAATCGGTCTCCCGGATGGTCTGGGTCAGCACCCGGGACACTCCCTTGAGGGCTTCGTCCCCCGTTTCATGGCCGTGGGTGTCGTTGATCTTTTTAAAGTGATCGATATCCAGGATGATGACGGCGAAGTCAGATCCGTACCGCTGGGCCCGGGCCTGGGCTTTCTTCAGATCCGAATCCATTTTCCGGCGGTTGTAGAGCTCTGTCAGGCCGTCCCGGATGGAAAGCTCGGTGAGGTCCCTGTTGGCCCTCTGGATCTGGTTGTTCTTTTTCAAAAGCTCCTTGTTCTGGGTCTGGATCAGCTTGCGGTTTTCGAAATCCTTAATGAAGCTGCGGTAGTTCATGGCGGAAAGAAGCCAGGCCAGGGCGGCGTTGGAGATAATATCCGCCCGGTAGCTGCTGGCTTCAATAAGGGGGTGGAACCGGGGCAGCAGAACGATTGAGGCGAGGACCATGGCGGTATAGAGGATGAGGCTCTGGATGTAGTGGTAGAGAAAAATTACTGCTATTCCGTAGAGGACCGCCATGTATATGGTGGGAATCCTGAAAGCCGCTTCATCGAACAGGAGAACCCGGGTCAAGGCCAGGGCCATGCCGGCGATACCGGCTCCCATTTCATAGAGGGAAAGACCGATGGTCAGACGGGGGACGTTCTTTCGTGCCAGAACGAGGGAAATTGAAAAAAACAGCACCAGCACAAGGGCGGTTCCCAGGTGGAGTTTTCTTAACAGGCTGCCGGAATCTGCCACGAAAAATCCGTAAGCCAGCTGCTCAAAGAAGAGAAACAGTGTCACCATGATGATCCGGCGGTTGTTCTGGTAGAATTTATGAGCCGGGTAGTCTTCGATCAGGAGAGGTGGGGGCATGGTTTATAGTAGCAGAGGTCCGGAATTTGTCAAGGCGGGGCATCAGATACGGGCAGGGTATTTTTCGGGGAAGAAAGGGAAATTTGATACATATTGTAAAGATTTCCCATTGAATGGATTTTCCTTCGGCGGATGATTATATTTGTATTTAGCATTCAAGGAGGATGACAATGAAGAAACTAATTATATTTGCCGTTGCGGCGGTCTTACTGCTGTCGGCGGGGTTTGCCCAGACTATTGAAGATGTCAAAGATGATTTTGCCGCTTTTTCCAATGATGTGGCGGTGGCCCTGCCCTTCATGAGCTCCATCGGCCTGACCCGGTCGGAACCGAATCCCCGGCTCTTCAGTGTGGGCGTCTCTGCGGGAGCGGTAACCATCCCCGCCGATGCCTTCACCGAGGTGGCGGCCAGGTTCGAAATCGACCTGCCCGAGGCTATCAGCGGAGCCGGAGCGGGGGTTCCCCTGCCGGCGTATACCGTCGAGGGTAAGCTTAAACTTCCCGTTATCCCCACCATCGGCGTCAAGGTGGGGTATCTGACCCCCGATATTACCTGGGATTTGACCGGAGGAAACTTCGGAGTCGATTATCTGCTGGCCGGGGCGGACCTCACCTATCCCATCATCAAGGGCAACCTGGTTCTGCCGTCCCTGGATGTGACTGCGGGGTTCAACTATCTCAAGGGTTCGATCAATATGCCCGTGGAAGGAGCCAATTATTCGGTAGATTTCGATGGAAAGAGCCTCGGAATAACCAATGCGGAACTGGTCTACGCCTGGGAGGCCAAGGTGCTGGATTTTAAGCTTCAGGCCAGCAAGGGCCTTCTCTTCCTTCGGCCCTACGCCGGGTTGGGATACTCTTACAGCATGGCTACCGCCGGGGGCGGGTTTAATGCTGATGTCGACCGCAGTGATTTTAGCGACACAGAGTTGGCGACGCTACAGGATACCTACGGACTGGCAGTGGAGGACAACAGCTTCCTCATCACCTCCGACGCCAACGGCCATGCTTTCCGGGCCTACGGCGGGTTGGGAATCAACCTGCTTCTGGTCCGTCTTGATCTGAACATTCTCTACGGATTCCAGACCAACACCCTGGGGGGCGGGATCACCGCCAGCATCGGGTTCTAATTATTCCTTTTAGCTGATACCGGGGGCGGCTCCTTTTTTTGGAGGCCGCCCCCTTTGTTTCCCCCGGTCCTGTTCACGGGGCAGGGGGCGGTTCCTAATTATAGTACCGGTAGTCCCTTCTTCTGTCCCGGTAGAGCCGGCGGGACCGGCCCGTCACAAGCCCTACCAGGGCCAGGGCTCCCAGCAGGATCAGGAAGGGGGGCAGGAGGAATCCCAGGACCCCCAGGATGAGGGGCACCGCCACGATGGCCACCACGGCGGCCAGGATCAAACCCAGGAGGCCGCCGAAACCGGCGAAAAGAATCCGGAAGAGGAACCCCAGTATTTCAAAAACGAGGCCGATGCCGAAAAAGAATATCACCGCCGCCAGTATCAGTATTTCCACAAAAATCTCCTTAAATTACCGTTCTGTCATGAGTACTGCAATATCTGTGCCAATCCTGAATTTCGGATCATATAACCCATGATGAAAGGATATATCCCATCTTTATCGGGAATTTACCCATTTTGTGGGGGAAAATCAAGTTGCTCTTCTCTGGCACCGCCGCCGGCCGGTGTATTTACTTAAAACATGTACCCTAGGGAGATTCCCGGGGCGATGCCGATAAGCGGGGGCTGGCCGGCAAAATAGGGGTATTTAATATACGGTTCCACCAAAAATCGACGGGTTTTTCCCACCCGCCAGGTATAACCCAGCTCCGCCGTGCCTCCGGCAAGAAAGGAAGACGTGCCATCCTCTATACCGACCCCCGCCATGGGGTAGAGGCCGGCGAAGAAGCCCTTCAGGGCGGGTGGAGCAAAGTACCAGCGGAAGCCGAGGGAGGCCAGAATCATCTTCAGCGAGCCCGGGGCATCGGCCAGATGCATATAGGTTCCTTTCCCCTGGACGGAGATCCGGTTTCCCAGGACCCGTTCATAACTCATGGTCAGTCCCAGTCCACCGGCCTCCCAGCTCAAGGCCGACTGGCTCAGGTCGAGAGAAAAGGCGCTTTTGCCGGAAAAGTCTGCGCCATAACATAAGAGATTGCCGGAGAGAGCCAGGACAACAACCAGGGTCAAAACTGTTTTGGATTTCATTTATTCACCGCCTGCGGACAGTCTACCCCTGAAAAAGCCGGGGGTCAAAAAAATCCGGATAAAACGATGATATTTTTTCTTGACATAGGGGTTCATGTGTCGTAGTATTAGTGCACGCGGGTGCACAATAGTGCAAAGGAAGAGGTGAGTGCAGCCTTGAAAAAGGCTCGAAAGCGAACTTTTCTCAAAGCAAGGTGAGAAATCGGGTTTTTTTTTAATTATTAATGCACGCAAGTGCATTTGGGGGATCGTCATGATAGAAGCAAGCAAGACAGACAGCGGTGCGGTGAGAATCCGCTATGGGATGGTTGGAGGCGGTGCCGGCGCCTTCATCGGAGATGTACACAGAAAGGCCATCGGCCTGGATGGAAAGGCGGTCCTTTCGGCGGGCTGTTTTTCCCGTTCCATGCCGACCACCCTGGAGACTGGAAAAGCCCTGGGAATTGATGCGGGACGTCTCTATGAATCGTATCTTGAGATGGCCGAGGCGGAGTCGAAAAGAAAGGACGGCATTGATTTTGTCTCCATCGTCACGCCCAACAGCTCTCATTTTATGATTGCCCGGACCTTCCTGGAAAACGGCATCAACGTGGTCTGCGACAAGCCTTTGACCACTGATTTTGATGAAGCCATGGAGCTTCAGGAGCTTGCCCGAAGCAAGGGGCTCCTTTTCGCCGTGACCTACACCTATACGGGCTATCCCGCGGTGAAGCAGGCCCGGGAAATGATCAAGAACGGGGAAATCGGCGATGTCCGGTTCATTCAGGCTGAATATGCCCAGGAATGGCTGGCCGAGGCGGCGGAGAGCGACCCGGCCAACAAGCAGGCGGTCTGGCGGACCGATCCGGCTCAGTCGGGAATTTCCAACTGTGTAGGGGACATCGGCAGTCATATCGAAAACCTGGTCTCCTACGTAACGGGGCTTGAAATCGATTCCCTGAGTGCCCGTCTGGACAAGATGGTGGAGGGGAGAAAGCTCGATGATAACGCGGTGATCATGGTCAACTACAAGGGCGGCGCCCGGGGGGTCTACTGGTGCTCTCAGATTGCCTGGGGCCATGACAACGACCTGAGCTTCCGCATCTACGGGACCAAAGGCTCCCTTTCCTGGCGGCAGGAAAATCCCAACTACCTCAAGATCGCCCGGAAGGGAGAGAATGTGATGACCGCCTCCCGGGGGCGGGATGCCTTTTACGATCACGCCGCTTCCTATGTGCGCATTCCCTCGGGGCATCCCGAAGGATACTTCGAAGCCTTCGCTAACGTGTATTCCACCTTTATCAGTGCCCTGGCGGTTAGAAAAGCGGGGGGGACCCCCTCGGAGGGACAGCTGGATTTTCCCACCCCCCTGGATGGCGCCAAGGGTGTGCAGTTCATTGAAAAGTGCGTGGAGAGTTCCGAAAAGAACTCCGCCTGGGTAGATCTGAAATAACGATTTGAGGAGAAGAAAATGGCAAGACCTGTAACAATTTTTACCGGACAGTGGGCGGATATTCCCTTTGACGATTTATGTGTCCTGATGAAAAAGATGGGCTATGACGGCCTGGAGATCGCCTGCTGGGGCGACCACATGGATGTCCGCCAGGCTTCGTCGGATAAATCCTACGTGGATAAAAAGAAAGAAACCCTGGCCCGCAGCGGCCTGGAATGCTTTGCCCTGGGGGCCCACCTGGCAGGCCAGTGCGTGGGAGACTACAACGATCCCCGGCTCGACGGATTCGCCCCTGCCCGGTACAAGGGCAAGCTCGACGAGATCAGGAAGTGGGGCATCGAAGAGATGATCCACACCGCCCGGGCCGCCGCCGCCATGGGGTGTACCGTGGTCACCGGTTTCATGGGATCCCCCATCTGGAAGTACCTCTACTCCTTCCCCCAGACCACCCCGGAGATGGTGGAGGAAGGGTATCAGGAGGTCAAGGATCTGTGGACCCCCATTTTCGATGAATTCGACAAGGCGGGGGTGCGGTTCGCCCTGGAGGTTCATCCCTCGGAAATCGCCTACGACTACTGGTCCACGGTCAAGCTCTTTGACGTGTTCGATAACCGCCCCACCCTGGGCCTGAATTTCGACCCCAGCCACCTTCTCTGGCAGGGGGTGACTCCCCACCTCTTTCTGAGAGATTTCGCCTCCCGGGTCTATCACGTCCACATGAAAGATGCGGCGGTGACCCTGGACGGGCGGAGCGGGATTCTCGGTTCCCATCTGGCCTTCGGAGACGGCCGCCGGGGCTGGAACTTCCGGTCCATCGGTCACGGTCAGGTGGATTTCGAATCCATTATCCGTGAACTAAACAGCGCCGGCTACACCGGCCCCCTTTCGGTGGAGTGGGAAGATAACGGCATGGAACGGGAGTTCGGCGCCGCGGAATCCCTGGAATTCGTGAAAAAGATTAATTTCGCCCCTTCCAATGTTGATTTTGATGGAGCCATGGAGAACTGATGCCGGGAAAACCGATTCTTGAGATACAGAACCTCTCCAAGGATTTCTCCGGTGTGACGGTCCTGGATAAGGTCTCTCTCTCCCTGAGGGAGGGAGAGATCCTGGGGCTCATTGGTGAGAACGGAGCGGGAAAATCGACCCTGATCAAGATTATTAACGGCATCCACCTTCCTTCAGGGGGGAAACTTCTGCTGGAAGGGAACGAGATAACCGTGAAGGATCCCCAGAATGCCAAAAAACTGGGAATAGGTATGGTCCCTCAGGAGTTTAACCTGGTGGACAGCCTCAGGGTGTTTGAAAACATCTTTCTGGGAAGCGAACTCAAGAGCGGCGGTTTCCTCGACAAGGGGGCGATGCGTCAGAAATCCCGGGAGCATCTGGACAGGCTGGAAACCAGGATTTCGGTGGATGCCAGAATTTCCGCCCTGAGTGTGGCAGAGAAGCAGATGGTGGAAGTGGCCAAGGCGATCATCCACGAGGCAAAGGTGCTTGTCTTCGACGAGCCCACCACCACCCTGACCCAGTACGAGATCAACATCCTTTTTGACCTGATGCGCCGTCTGCGGGATCAGGGGGTTACCCTGGTCTTCGTTTCCCACAAACTGAAAGAGGTGAAAGCCCTCTGCGACCGGGTGGCGGTCCTTCGCGACGGCATTCTGGTTGGGGTGGAGGAGATTGACCAGGTGGATGAGCAGAAGATGGCCCGGATGATGGTGGGCCGGGAACTATCTCTGCTGTTTCCCCCCAAGCGGCCCCCTGCCATAGGTCCTGCGGTGCTGGAAGTGCGGGGCCTGACGGTTCCCGGTAAGCTCCACGGGGTCGGGTTGACCCTGAAGAAGGGGGAAATCCTGGGGCTGGCGGGGCTTGTGGGTGCCGGAAGGACCGAGCTGGCCGAAGCGGTCATGGGGCTGCGCCTTCCGGAGAAGGGGTCGATCCTCCTTAACGGAGACGAGGTGGAGATCAACAATCCCCGGACGGCGGTGGAAAAGCGGCTGGGTTACATCAGTGAAGACCGGCAGGGCCGGGGGATTCATCTTTCCTTCGATGTCATGGCCAACACCACTCTGATGTCCCTGAAAAGGTACGCCGCTCCCTTTCTGGATAAGAAGGCCATCCGGGAGAAGACAAAGGAATACAGCGAAGCCTTTCATACCAGGGCCCCGTCCCTGAGGGCAGAGCTGCAGTACCTCAGCGGGGGCAACCAGCAGAAGGTGTATCTCTCCAAGCTCATGGACATCAACCCGGAGATTCTCATCCTGGATGAGCCCACCCGGGGAGTGGACATTAACGCGAAGAGTGAAATCTACCAGTTTATTCACCAGCTGGCGGAAAAAGGATTATCCCTGGTGGTTATTTCTTCGGAACTGGAGGAGATAATCGGCCTCTGTACCCGGGTCTATGTTCTCCGGGAAGGCAAGGTGACCGGTGAACTCACCGGTGAACATATCAACGAGGAGGAAATCATGTTTTACGCCACCGGCGTAAAGGTGATGGAGCAAGTATGAGTTTAAAGCAATCGGTTTTATCAGGCCGGGACCAGAAGCCCTTTTCCTGGAGAGACCATACCACCCTGATAGGATTTCTGGCTCTCTTTCTTCTGGCCACCCTGATCGGCTGGCCCGATTTTCTGCGGGCCCGGAATCTGATCACCCTGCTTCGGCAGGTGTCCTACACCGGCATCATCGCCCTGGGCATGACCCTGATCATCATCTCCGGCGGGTTTGACCTTTCCGTCGGGTCCATGGCGGCCTTCTCCGGGGGAGTGGCCATCTTTGCCATGAACTCCTTCGGGGCCGACAGTTCCCTGGGGCTGGTCATGGGAGTCCTGACGGCCCTGGCGTTCGGGACCTTCCTGGGAACCGTCAACGGGCTGCTGGTCACCCAGTTCAGGATAGCTCCTTTTATCGCCACCCTGGGGACCATGTCGATTTACCGCTCTCTGGTGATCTACTTTGCCCAGGCGGGGAACATAGAATCGCTGAACCGGGGATACAGCGTCATAGGCTCGGGGATGATTTTAGGGCTCCCCGTGCCGGTCTGGATGTTCTTCATTCTGGCGGCGGTCCTTCATGTGTTTCTGAACAATACAAGAACCGGCCGCTACATCTGTGCGGTGGGATCCAACGAACAGGTGGCGCGGTATTCCGCCATCAACGTGAATCTTACCAGGCTGATTCCCTATACCATCACCGGTTTTACCGTGGGGGTTTCCGCCATGCTCTGGTCGTCCCGGCTCAACTGTATCAATCCATCGGACTGCGCGGGCTACGAGCTGGATGCCATCGCCGCGGTGGTGATAGGCGGAACTCCCATGACGGGGGGGAAGGGGAGTGTGATCGGGACGGTCCTGGGGGCCATTATGCTGGGGATTATCAACAATATGCTGGTCCTGGCGGGGGTGTCATCCTACCTCCAGCAGGCGGCAAAAGGTGTTGTGATCATAGTTGCGGTGTTACTGCAATACAAAAAATAACGGAGGTTATGTATGAGAAAATCAGTATGGGTCGTGTTAGTGCTGGTACTTGCCCTTTCCGGGCTGTTTGCGGGAGGCCAGAAAGAAGGCGGAGCCAAGAGTATCGGGGTCGCCATTCCGAGTGCGGACCATGGATGGACCGGAGGTATCGTCTGGTGGGCCAACAAGCGGGTGGCGGAGCTGAAGGCTGAATATGGTGATGAGTTCAAATTTACCGTGGTGACCGCCGATGGTCCCTCAACCCAGATTCAGGCTGTGGAGAATCTGATATCTTCTGGTATCGATTATCTGGTCATCCTGCCCCACGAATCGGCTCCCCTGACACCGATTGTCAAGGAAGCCCATGCGGCGGGAATCAAATGTATCGTGGTGGACCGGGGCCTTTCCCAGACCGATTTCGGTTACGTGAATCTGGCCGGCGACAATCCCCAGATGGGTAAGCTCAGCGGGGAATGGCTGGCCAAGGAAATGGTCAGGCTCTCCAACGGCGGAAACCTGGTTGCCATGGGCGGACTCCCCGTGACCATCGACAAGGAGAGGATGGACGCCTTCTTTGTCGAGATTGACAAGGTTCCTTCGATCAACAATCTTCTTGGAGGGGACAACTACGAGTTCGCCAACTGGTCCACCCAGAAGGGTCTTGAGCTGATGGAAACCTTCCTGAGTCAGTACCCCAAGATTGACGCCGTATTCTGCCAGGACGATGATGTCCTCCGCGGTGTCCTTCAGGCCTACAAAGAATCCGGCCGGTCCGACATCCACACCTTCCTCGGCGGCGCCGGGTCCAAGGTGGTCATGAAGATGATCATGGACGGAGATCCCCTGGTTCGGGCCACCGTCACCTACCACCCCCGGATGATCGCCGATGGTATCGACTACGCCGTGGCCGTGGCCCGGGGTGAAAAGTCCGACAGCTTCCATACCGCCAAGGCCCCCATCAGCGTGGTGATTCCTTCGGTTCTTCTGACCAAGGATAACGTGGCCGGTTACTACGAAGCCGATTCTGTTTACTAGACGAACGTAATGGTATAATCTAAAGGCCGGGCCCTGGTGGTCCGGCCTTTTTGCGTCACTCCCCCCCCGGGGGAGGCATTCCCTTCAGGAGGAATCGGTCGTGGCAGATACGACAGGGAAAAAAGTATCCCGGGCCCAGGTCGCCGAAGCGGCGGGGGTGGCGGAATCCACCGTCTCCCGGGCCCTCAACGATTCGCCTCTTATCTCGGCGGAGGTGAAGACCCGGGTCCGGGAAACCGCCGCCCGGCTTGGCTACTACCCCAACCGCCAGGCGGTGCTTTTGGCCAGCAACAAGACCATGAGGCTGGGGCTGGTGGTTCGAACCTACAAATCCTTTTCTCCCTTTTCGCGAAGCTATTTCCCCCGCCTCCTGGACGGGGTGCTCCAGCGGGCGGAAGAGCTGGGGTATACCATCACCATCGTCCTGGACAAGAAACACGACCAGTATAAAGACCTGAGCAAGATGATCTACACCAAGGAGGTGGATGGTCTTATCTTTTCGGTAACTCCCCTGAGGGATACCAGATTCGGGGATCTGCTGGGCCACGGCGTTCCTTTTGTCCTGGTGAATAACCTCTATGAGGGAGCGGACTGCATCAACTGCGATCCCCGCCGGGGAACCCGGGACGCCCTGGCCCACATCAGCGCCCTGGGACACCGCCACGTGGGATACATCGCCGGTGACCTGGACTACTGGGACGGCCGGGAAAGACTCCAGGTCTTTCGTGCCCAGGCTCAGGAGCGGGGTTTAAAAATCTCGGTGGTGGAGGGGAATTTCTCCCGGCGCAGCGGATTGGCCGGAGCGGAAACGCTCCTGGGTCAGGACGATCCTCCCACAGTGATCATGGCTGGATCGGACCGGTGCGCCCTGGGGGTGATGGAATACTGCAAAATGAAAAGCATTCTCATCCCTGAAGAGCTGAGCCTGGTGGGATTTGACAATCTGGGGCCCGCCCGGGATGCTGTCCCCGGACTTTCCACCATCCACAACCCGGTGGTGCGGATGGGCTCGGAAGCGGTGGACCTTCTTCACCAGCGGCTTACCAAAAAACTGACCGAAAGTGTGTCGCTGCTGAGCGAATCGGGATTCATCATAAGAAGATCTACCGGGGTGGCTCATGGCCGGGACTGATCTGCGCCTGGGGCTGATCGGCTGCGGCAACATGGGCAACTACTACGCCCACCAACTGGCCAAATCCAGGGGTGCTTCCCTGGTGGTCTGCTGTGATCCCTCCCCGGCGAAGCTGGCCCGGTTTCGGGAGAAGTGGAACATACCGGGGGGAACGGTGGAATGGCGGGATCTTTTTTCCGGTTCCGGCGAGGGTGCCGATCTTGACGGTATTATCAACTGCACCCTGGACCGGCTCCATGGGCCGATCTTCGCCGCCGCGGCAGAAAAGGGGATACCCTTCTTTTCAGAAAAGCCCCTGGCGGTGGACTTTGACATCCTCCGCCGTCATGAACCGGAGACTCTGCTGTCGCTGCCCTTTATGATTAATTTTTCCAAACGAACCATCCCCGCCGTTGAAGCGGTCCGCCGGCTGGTCACAGAGGGAGGTCTGGGCCGGCTCCACCGGCTGGAGCTCCATTACCGCCAGGGCTGGGTGATAAACCACGATTTCGGCGACTGGCGAACCACCTCCCCCTGGCTCTGGCGGCTTTCGGCGAAGGATTCTTATCTCGGTGTGCTGGGGGATCTGGGCTCTCACATGATCGATCTGGCGGTCCTTCTGGCGGGACCGGTGAGGAGCGTGACCTGTCAGCTGAATCGGATCGATAAAGGCCTCACTTCCTGGCAGGGCCACACCCTGGACAGCCCCGATGAGGCATTCTGCCTGCTGGAAGCCGAATCCGGCGCCTCCCTCCTGATCAACCTGACCCGCACCTTCGCCGGAGAGAAAGACGGCACTGAGATCCTTGCGGGGGGAGAGAAAGGCTCGATAAGGTTCCGGCCCGACCAGGAGAAGGACGGCTTTCAGCTTTTCCGGCCCGGTGACAGTGGATGGCAGAGGGTGGGGTGTCCCGAAAAACCCCTGCGAAACCATGAGCGGTTCCTTCATTTTCTCAAAAACAGATCGGAAATACCATCACCGGGTATCACCGATGCGGTGGTAAATCATGTCATATTGGCGGCGGCGGCGGAAAGCGCGGAACGGGGCATCCGGATCGACCTGAATTCTTTCGGAGAGGAGAAGCTGGGAAGACTATGGAAAAGGATGGCAGAGCAGGCTTGATTCCCCTGGGAACCATGATCAGGGGGAACGAAAAAACCTTTACCGCCCTGGGGCGGTTCCTTCCCCTGGGAATCGAGTCGGTACAGATTTTTTTCTGGGATACCCTTCCGGAGGAGCTGGATGGATCCTGGATGGAGGCTGTGGCCCGGGCGTGCCGGACCGAGGGGGTGGTTATCTCCTCTCTGGCGCTTTTCGCCAATCCCCTGCGGGATGATTTCTCCCGGGATCGGGCCGCCGCCGACTGGGAGAAACTTGTCGGGTGGGCTTCGGAGTTTGATGTGCCCGTGGTCTCCGGCTTCACCGGCAGGATTCCCGGCAGGCCCGTCACCGACTCCTTCGGGCCGGTGAAGGAGTTTTTTTCTCCCCTGCTGGAAAAATGTCTGGCCCGGGACCTGCAGCTGGCCTTTGAAAACTGCCCCATGGAGGGTGATGAGAGGGCGGGGGACTGGAACATCGCCTTTGCCCCGGAGTACTGGCGGATCCTCTTCGAAGAACTGCTGCCCTCTCCTTCGGCGGGCCTGGAGTTTGACCCCGCCCACGCGGTAAGGCTGGGTCAGCCGGTTCTTTCCCTGGCGGAAGAGTGGGCCCCCCGGATCTTCCACGTCCACGGCAAGGACGCCGCCGGACCCGGGGCTCCGGATTTCTGCTTTCCCGGAGAGGGGGCCACCGACTGGGTAGATCTCCTGGCGGTTCTGGTTCGTCACGGCTACACCGGTACGGTGGACCTGGAAGGCTATCACGGAACCTTTGAAGGCCACCAGAAAGAGGTGGAGCGGCAGCAGGCCAGCCTTGGGTATCTGGAGCGGTGCCGGCGGGGGCTCGGGGGGCTCTGATTTGTGGCTCTGCCGGGGTTCAGGCGGTACCGGTATCGAAAGCTATCGCTCTGCCGGTTTTCTCAGCAGCTCCGCCAGGGTAAAAACCGGTACCGGTAGATCCTTCCTGACCGTCAGGATATGCCGGTCACCGCTGACCAGGATGGCTCCCGGAACTGTAAGGTTGAAGTGACGATGTTTGTGGCTTAAGTGGTAGTCTGGAAAAGCCACTCTTATTCTTTATTCGCTCCTTTTCATCAACCCCTCGGTAACGGCCCCCATCAGTCCGGCGGCCGCGATGGTGAGGCCGAACCGGAGGAGGGTGAACTTCAGCCCCATGAACTGCAGCTCCACCATCTCCTGGGGTATTTTTATGCAGGCCCAGGCGGTAAGGAAGACGATGATATTGGCGGGCCGGGCCCCCTTTTTCAGCATCGCCGCCGCCATGGGGAAGGCCACGTAGAGGGGGCCCGTGGGAAGAGATCCCAGGAGCAGGGCCAGGAAAAATCCCTTCACCCCCGAAGCGTGGCCCAGATACTCCGCCACCAGCTTTTTAGGGACAAAGACGGCGAAAAGACCGATGAGAATAACGATGGCCGGAAGGACCGACACCATTTCAATGAGAAAGCGGAGAGACGTGCCGACGGCCCGCTCACGATTATCCGGAAACAGGGTGACAAGAATGGCCGCCACCGCCAGGGCCACGGCTAAACCGATCAGACTCTGGAGGCTGACAAGCTTTTTTTGAGAAGGGCCGGAGTTTGCGCCTCCGGGGTTTCCGGGGCCGGATCCTCCGGGACCGGGGCCGCCGGGATTATTCATTGACATATCTTTATTGTTCACAGCAGAACCCCCATCAGAAGAGCTATGGCCAGGGCGAAAAGAAACCCCAAACCGTTTCGAAGCAAGGTCATCTTCACCCCCAGCTCCTTTACTTCCACGGGAAAGGTAACTACCCCGATCATGGTAAGGCTGGCGATGAAGCCTGCCACGGTTCCTGCGGCGGCGCCCCCTTCCAGAAGAGAGGCGGCCAGGGGAAAAGCCAGGATGGCGGGAATGTGCATGAGAGAACCGATGACCGCTGCGGTGAGAATGCCGAAAAAACCGCTTTCCTCACCCAGAAGGTCTTGAATAATCTGGGTTGTTACGAATTCCAGCATGACGCCGATGATGATGATGATGGTGAGAACCATGGGGAGCATCCCCACTAAAGAGCGAACCGCCAGACGCAACGCCTGTCCGGTCTTTTCTTTGTCTTTGAAAGCCGCCCCTAGTAAGGCAGCCAGGGCGATAAGATTGACACTGATGGTGGCCGCATTCATTTTTCCTCCTCCGTATGTAAGTGACTCTTGAGATTTTCGTACTTATCGACAAAGAGCCGAAGGGCTTTCACCCGCCCCAGAACGGTTTCATGCCACCGGGCAAGGTAATCTTTGCCCCCCTTGGTCAGAGAATAGACCTTTCGGGCCGGGCCTCCCGAGCCGGGGGCCAGGCGGGAGCAGACAAACCCCTCCTGTTCCAGCTTGCGCAGGATCCGGTAAATCACCGCCACATCCGGTATGAGCCCTTCGGGAAGTTCCGCGGAGAGGCTTTTATAAAGCTCATAGCCGTGACGAGGTTCTTCCCCCACACCGAGGAGCAGCATGGCCTGGATAAGGCCGTGGATGCGGGGCCCGTCGGTCTGCCTCTGGCAGAGACAGTCAATGTTTTTTTTAGGCACTTTGTCCTCCGTCACTAGAGATGTTAAGAAACTACTGACAATAAGTCAATAGTTGTTTTTGATTTTCCTCTGCAAAAAACAGCCTTCCAATCAGGGGCCGTTCGATTTCAACGGGGGATGTTCGGACCGGCGTTCACGGTCCCGGCCTGGCAGTCCTGGCGGGTATTACCGGCTGAGCTGTTTCTCCCGGCTTTACGGCGGATCCGGGAGGAGGATCATCACCGGGGTTACCAGGCCGGGTAACCGGGGTTACATGAGCAGCGGCTTTTTTTTGGGAAGCGGCCTGTTTCGCCGTATTTCAGGGCGTTCGGGCTGTCTTTTTGAAGGGGTTTGAAAGCCTTGGAGCCGAAGTCGGTGGTTTTTCCCGGATGGAACGGTATTTGCATATTTTCATCCATGGCATATCTGCGTACAGATCCGGCAAGGATGGGCCCGGCCGGGATGGGAGGAAAAGTTGTGTTGCCCCCGGCGGTTATCCGGTATAATGGCTGTCACGGAGAAAATTCCATGAGAGAGCCCCAAATACTGCTGAGCTTTGTCGGAAATCACGATCCCCTGGGAGACCAGGAGGGGAACTTCGGCCCCGTCCTCTCGCTGCTCCAGGAGAGGCGGTTCGATCATGTTTTCCTGTTCTGGACCGATTCACGGTTTCTCACCATCGCCAAGGAGGTGGAGGTTCGGGCCAGAGATTTTCTTGACACCACCCGGTTTCATTTCATTCCCATCGAACTGGAAAGCGTCATCGACTATGTGGAGCTTTTTCAGAAAATGGAAGGGGCGGTAGAAGGAATCAAAACAGTTTCCCTGCCCCCGGGAGCGTCCTGGTCGATCCTGCTGGACCCCGGGACCCCCCAGATGCAGACCTGCTGGTTCCTCCTGGTAAAGGCGGGGATCATACCGGCTCTGCTGCTCCAGGGGGTTCCTTCCCGGTTTACCGGAGGCGCCTACAAGGTAAGGGAGATCGACCTGGCTCACCGGGCCCTTCCCGAGGTGGCCTTCCCCGGGAAGGAGCCGCTGCTGGCGGGGCAGCGGTCCGCCGATCTTCCCCCGGGGGATGACTATCTCACCTCCGAATCGGCGGCTATGCGGACCCTCCACGACAAGGCCCTCAATGCCGCCCGGTACGATACCACGGTGCTGCTGGAAGGCGAAACCGGTACCGGCAAAGAGGTCCTGGCCCGGTCCATCCACCGGGCGAGCCGCCGGTCGGAAGCACCGTTTCACGCCGTCAACTGCGCCTCCATTCCGGCGAACCTGGCGGAATCGGCCTTCTTCGGCCATGTCAAGGGCGCCTTTACCGGGGCGGTGGACGGATCTCTGGGGCATTTCCGCACCGCCCACGGGGGAACCCTTTTCCTGGATGAAATAGGAGAGCTTCCCCTGGAGCTTCAGCCCAAGCTGCTGCGCTGTCTGGACAACCACGAGATTCATCCCGTGGGGGCGGAAAGGCCAGAAAAGGTGGATGTGCGGATCATCGCCGCCACCAACCGGGATCTTTTCCGGATGGTGGAAGAGGGAACCTTCCGGGAAGACCTCTACCAGCGGCTCAATGAAGTGTATCTGAAGATGATTCCCCTCCGGGACCGCCGGGAGGACATCCCCCTTTTTCTTCACCGTTTTTTACAGGACTGGAACATCAAGTATTCTGAAAACCGCTCGATCAGCCGGGAGACCCTGGATCTTTTGATCACCTATCCCTGGCCCCGGAACATCCGGCAGCTGAAAGGGGCGGTTAAACAGATGTGCAGCCTCTCCCGGGCGCAGGAACTCACCCCCGGCATCCTGCCCGACGAGATTCTGCGGTTTCATAAAGGGACAACCCTTCATTCCGATCTGACCCAAGATCTTCCCGAAGAGGGGGTTGATCTGAAGGCCCTGCTTTATCAGATTGAAGCGCGGTACTACCGGCTGGCCCTGGAAAAAACCGGAGGCAACGCCGAAAAGGCGGCGGGGCTGCTGGGACTAAATCCCCACAGCTTCCGTAAGGCCCTGCGGGAGAGGATCAGGGTGGAGGAGTAGAGGCCCTCCGGGACGACGTTTTTCCGGGAAATACAGGAGGAGTATCGATCCTTTCCTTAGTTTTTCATCCCCGTCATCACAATGCCCTCGACAAAATGGCGTTGTCCGATGAGATAAAAGACTATCCCCGGTACAAAGGCCATACAGGTGGCGCTCATGATTTTCGACCAGTCCGTCCCCAGGGATCCCTTGAACTGGGCCAGTCCCAGGGCGATGGTGAATTTGCTCTGGGAGTTGATGTAGATCAATTGCTGAAGCAGATCGTTCCAAAGAAAAATGAAAAGAAGCAGGGAGACCACAATCATGGCGGGTTTGATGGCCGGGACAATGATGCTTACCAGAATACGGAAAGGCCCTGCCCCGTCGATGGTGGCGGCTTCATCCATTTCACGGGGGATGGATTTGATGAACTGCCGGATGAGGAAGATGTTGAAGGCACCGCCTCCGCAGAAGTAGGGCAGTATCAGAGGCAGGTAAGAGTCTGCGAGACCAAGCCCCCGGGTCCACATGATGTAGAGGGGCACCAGGGTCACCATGGTGGGCAGGAGCATGGACCCTACGCAGAGGGTAAAGAGCAGTTTTTTACCCGGAAAATGCAGTCTTGCAAAGGCGTAACCCGCCAAAGTCGCCGTGGCTGTTCCTCCTAACACGGCGGGAACGATGATGGTCATGGTGTTTTTGAAATACTTCCAGAAAGGAAAAAATTCCATGGTGGCCGCATAGTTTCCGAACAGCCATCGGCCGGGGAAGAATCGGGGTGGATAGGCGTAGAGTTCGGCATTGGTCATCAGGCTTGAACGGAACATCCACCAGATGGGAAGCAGAACCAGAGCAGCGAGAAAGCTCAGAATGATCAAGGTCGCGGCTTTTCCGGCTTTTTCCTGGCGCCTGCGGCTGGCCACCGTGCGCCCTTGAAGAGTAGTTGTATTGCCAGGCATCAGGCGTCTCCTTCATAGAATATCCAGCTTTTACTGGTGATAAAGAGAATGATGGTAAAAATGGCTATGATCAGAAAGAACACAAAGGAAATTGAGCAGGCATAACCCAGCTGATTGCTGATGAAGGCATAGCGGTACATGAGGTAGGTGATAAAACTGGAGGAGTTACCCGGTCCTCCGTTGGTCAATACCAGCGCCGGCGTGACAATCTGCATGTTGGTAATCAGGGCCATCAGAAGGTTGTAGAAAATAATGGGGGTCATGCAGGGAAGGGTGACATGCCGGAACCTCTGGAAGCTGTTTGCCCCGTCTATTTCGGCGGCGTCGTGGTAAACCCGGGGAACGTTCTGCAGCCCTGCCAGAAAGATGACGATGAGATTTCCCGACAACCAGACGGCGATCAAGGCCAAAGAAGGTACAACCAGATTGGAGTCGGCGAGAAACAGAAGTTTTTTCTGCCCGGCGGCGGACAGGAGGAAGTTGAAAAGGCCGAAGTTGGCCTCATACAGCCAGGACCAGCCGATATATACAGCCATGGCCGGCAGCACATAGGGAAGGTAAAACACCGCTCGAAAAAAGCCCCGGGCGGGGATCTTCCGATTCAAAAGCATGGCGATGTACAGCGAATAGATCAGGCTGCCGATTACAGCCAGGACCGAAAACCAGATGGTCACCCCGATGGAATCCATGAAAAAGGGGTCGGTGGTGAAAAGCCTGATATAATTTTGCGTTCCCACAAAAACAGGGGAGGGTGCTCCTTTCCCCCATTTAAAAAATCCCAGAATAAAGACACTGATGAGGGGCAGATAAGTGAGAAAGATCAAGCCGATAATTGAGGGAATCAGACATAAGTAGGCCGTTCTCGATTCCATCTTTATCATGTGGGTCCGGGTTCTAACCGTTCCGGGATGCCGTGACAACATGTTTGAATCCTCCGGATCTTTATATGGGGACAGCGTCCGCAAAAAACGGGCGCTGTCCTGGTTTCAGATTGACCGACGTGGGTTAAGGCTCAGTCTAATGGCCCGACTTTGACGCCGCCTGAAGGGCTTTGAAGCTCCCATTGACGGCATCCCGGGCTGTCTTGTTCCCTGTCCAGACTTCACCCAGCAGAGAGCCCAGCAGGGTGTTGAAGTCATTGGTGTTGTTTACATAGTACCATGATGCGGGTCGGGCGTAATTCATGGCATAATCAACCACGGCGGATTTATACTCATCGTAGGGGGGGAAGTTGGGGTTTTTCACCCATTTTCGGGTATAAGATTCATCGGTATACCATTTTTCCAGAACGGGCATCCAGATACCGGATTCGATAAGGCTCCAGGCATTTTCTTCCTGGGCGTACCATTTTATCCATTCCATGGCCTCCCGGGGATTTCTGGTCTGACTGAATACCACATTGGGCCCGCCTGTGTTGATGGTGACTTTTTCCTTCATGAAGGGCAGGACAGCAACGCCGTAATTCAGACCTTCGTCCCGGGCAGAGGCCAGGCAGGTACCAATATTCCACTGGCCGTTGGTGGTCATGGCTACGGTCCCGGCGATGAGGGATCTCTGAACACCGTCATCGCTCAGACCCGATGAAAGTGGTGCCACCTTGTGGACCAGGTAGAGATCGGCGATCCTCTGCAGTGCTTCGATGGCCGCAGGATCGTTGATGGTTACCTCCGACCCGTCTTCGCTGTAGAAACCGCTGCCGTTACTCAGGCACCATACTTCCAGCTGCCAGGTCAGGTTCTCTATCATGGCTCCGTACTGCACGATGTTGTTCGGGTTGAAGGCGGGGGAATTGGCGTTATTTCCCTTCGAATCAAGAGTAAGAAGTTTGGCGTTGGCCACAAATTCGTCCCAGCTCCAGGCCTTCCCGGCATCGGTGGGCGGATAGGCGACACCGGCGGCATCGAACATGTCCTTGTTGTAGTACATCAGCAGAATTTCATTGGCCACAGAATAGGCCACCGGTTTGCCCTGGTAGGTAAATGTCAGGCTCTCCAGCGGTTTCGAATCTCCCGCGCCGTACATGTCGGAGATGTCGTAGAGCAGGCCGTTTTCGGCAAATTGCAGAACCCCGGCTTCGCTCATGATTCCGCAGTCGGGCAGTTCTCTTGCCGTGGCCATGGTATTAAGCTTGGTCACGTAGGTGTCATGGGGGATGGCCATGACCTCAACGGTGATGCGGTCCTGGGACGCATTGAATCTGTCGGCTACGGCCTGGACCGTTTTCGCTTCATCAGGGGTCCCCCAGTTTGAATAGACAATCTTGACCCTTCCGTCTGAGCCCTGGGCGGTGTCCTGTTTGCCTGCCGCAAAGAGCCCCGGAATCAGCAGGAAACATAACAGCAGTAAAAACAACCTTTTCATTTTCCTTCCTCCAATCCTTGAAAATTATGATACCACAACAATACCTGTTGCATATTACCTTAATCAGATTCTGACTCGCTGCCAGACCAGCATCTCTCCCGGTTCCCGGTTACACCAGAGACCGTAGGGGATGGCGGTGATACGGGCCGGCTTGATCGTGTAATCTGGTGCACCGTACAGGCCCTTCACACCGCTTTCCAGACGGAACCCGTCATATTCCAGAGCCGGCAGGTTTCCGGGTAATGAGGCGATGGGTTCTTTGACTTCCGGTTTTGTACCAGGAGCAACCGCCAGTTTGGAAAGCCTGTCAGAGTTGTCCGTTTCTTCCAGGCAGTAAGCGTAGGGTCCGAACATAAGGGTGATCTTTCCCGCATCGGAACGAACCCGGTCGTTGGCCGCCACCCATCGGGGTTCAATTTTCATTTTGAAGACTAGTTCTCCCGCCGTATTCAGATTAATAACAGCGTAACCTCTCTCGATGAGAGGTTCGATTCTTTCATCGTTGAAAAGGAAAACAGGTCTTTCCGCATATCGGGGTATGCGTATGCGAAGGGCCGCCGGCGCATCGGTTTTAATTCTGACTTGGCCTTTTCCGGTGAGATCGGCTTCCATGAGAAGATTGTAATTACAGTCCGCTCCGGAGGATACCTCGGAGGAAATAAACTGGTTGATGTAGAGGGTGTTGTCATCGATGGCATAGATGTATTGGCCAAGGGACGCCAGGGTTCGGGCCAGATTGGTGGGACAGCAGGCCACGTTGAACCAATCCTGTCGTACTGGTTTGATGTGTCTCAGGTCTGTGGCGGGCAGGCAGGCCCCGGGAACCACTTCCAGGGGGTTGACGTAAAAATATCTCTGACCGTCTGCGTTAATTCCTGCCAGGATAGTATTATGCAGGGCTGCCTCAACGGCTTCATAATAGAACGATTCTCCCGTCAACGACGCCATCCTCTGCCCGAACATCATGAGGCCCACAGAGGCACAGGATTCGCAGTAGTTACTGTCATTAGGCAGATCGTAATCGGTGGTAAAGCGTTCCAGAAACCCTGATGACCCTATGCCGCCGGTGACAAACATTCTCTTTTCGGTGGTACTTTCCCAAAGGGCCTTACACGCTTCCAGAAGGTCCTGGTCCTGATATTCCATGGCCAGGTCGGCCATGGCGGCACACATGTACATGGCCCGCACCGCGTGGCCTTCAATGCTTCGCTGCTCCACCGGAGGGGTATGGGCCTGACCATACTTCAAATCGTAATCTTGGAACTCCGGAAAGATGCAGACGCCTTCGCGCTTCTCAATTTCCTGGAGGAAATAATTAGGTGAGGATCCGCGCTGGCGGATAAAATAGCTGGCCGTATCCAGGTATTTTTTTTCGCCGGTGACACGATACAGCCTGACCAGAGCCAGCTCTATTTCCTGATGGCCGGGATAACCGGGAATCTGGTTTTCTCCGGTTCCGAAGGTGTCTGTAATCAGGTCGGCAAACCGGATGGCCGTTTTCAACAGGGTGCGTTTACCAGTGGCGTTGAAATAGGCCACAGCTGCTTCGATCAAGTAGCCGGCGTTGTACAGTTCATGCCCTTCCACAAGGTTTGTCCAGCGCTCTTCGGGCTTTTCCAGGGTGTAGTAAGTGTTTAAATAGCCGTCGGGCTGCTGGGCCCGTGAAATAAGATCAATCACCTCATCGGCAATGGCGGTAAAGTGTTCTCCCCTGCCGCTCTCAATACAGTAAGAGACCGCCTCCAGCCATTTATAGACATCGGTGTCCTGAAAAACTTCACCAAAGAATATTCCCTGCTTTTCCCCGGCGGCGATCCGGAAGTTTTCCAGGCAGTGGGACCGGGGTGCCAGCTCGACGCGGTCGTTCAGGATATCCCACTGGTGGGGAAGGACCTTTTCAGAAATCATGGTTACATAGTGTCCGAATAAAGGATCGGTGATGCGGACTGCCCTGTTATTTAATGGATGGCCGAATCTTTTTGTCATCGTTCCCCTTCAGGCGTATGTTAAACGTTTATAAAAAATGTCAACAAAAGCCATATTTGTTTAACATAATCGATTTATATGTTAAACGTTTACTATTGGATAATTTCAAGCTACACTCAATGCGCCGTTTTGTAAAGGGAAATTTTTAATATAGTCCCGTTATTTCTCACTATCGCGGTTATGCCTAGGATGTAATTATGTTAAACGTTTATATTTTTTTGCTTTTTCCTTGGTATAAGGCTAATCAAGCCCTCTTTTTGTATTGAGTTAAACGTTTACGTGTTATAGTTGAGAGGAAATTTTATCGGAGAAGATCTTATGGCCACAATCAAAGAAATATCGGAACAGGCGGGGGTTTCCATCGCCACCGTTTCCAAGGTACTGAACGGGCAGGCAGGGGTGAGTTCTCAAACCCGGGCTGTGGTGCTGTCGGTTGCCAAACGGTTAAACTACAGGCCCAATCTCTATGCCCGTCATCTGAAGACCGGCATGAGCCGTACCCTTGGTATCATCGCCGAGGATATCACGGTATTCAATACTCCCGGTATCGTGGATGGAATCGGCGTCTGCTGCGAATCCCGGAAATTTCACTACATTCTAGGCAACCTGCGTTTCAATAAAAGGTTTGGGCACGATCCGGGATACAGTCAGCAGAAGTCCGAATTAGTCGCTGACATGATGGATGAAATGCTTTCAAAGCAGGTCGACGGGATCCTGTACATCAGCTGTCACAGTCACGTGATCGTACCCCTCTCGACCCAGAAGGAGACTCGGTTTGTCTGTGCCTACTGTTACAGCGAAGACCCCGCCATCCCGGGGGTGCTCTACGATGACCGTGATGCGTCCCGAAAAGTCGCCGAGCTGCTTATATCACAAGGGCATACCAAAATTGGGGTTATCGCCGGAGACAAGACCTCCTGGCACACCGATAACCGACTTCTTGGTTTTCAGGAAGCCCTCTTCAGGAAGGGTATCCCCTACAACCCCCATCTCACCCATTACGGAGAATGGGAGCGGGAACACGGCTATGCTGCCGCCCCCCTGCTGATAAAAGAAGGGGTCACCGCCATTTTTGCCCTCAATGATCTGATGGCCGTGGGGGTTATCGACTACTGCAATCAGAATAGTATCGAGGTGGGCAAAGATCTGGCCCTCATCGGGTTTGACAATCGGGAAATAGCCTCAGTGTGTAAACCAGCCCTGACCACCGTATCCCTTCCCCTGTTTGAAATCGGCCATTCAGCGGCGAGTATCATGCTCGACCTGATAGAAGAAGACAAGATTCCCGATAAACATGAAATTCTCCTGAGCTGCGATATCGTGGAGCGTGAATCCACCGGATTCAAGAAACCCTAAAGCGAGGCCATCATGAAGACCACCATCCATATCGATAGAAAACAGGTCATTTCTTCCATAGATGACCGCCTTTACAGTTCTTTCATCGAGCACATGGGCCGGGCGGTTTATACCGGAATCTACGAGCCCGACCATCCCCGGGCGGATCCCCAGGGCTTTCGGGGCGATGTTGAAGACCACATTAAAGAATTAAGACTTTCCCACATCCGGTATCCTGGAGGGAATTTTTTATCCGGCTATCGATGGGAGGATGGGGTCGGAGATCCCGCCACCCGGCCCGTCCGCCGGGAACTGGCCTGGTTTGCCCTGGAACCCAACTGGGTGGGTATCAATGAATTTGTGGGGTACTGCCGGAGGAATGGAATCGAGCCGATGATAGGAGTCAATCTGGGAACCCGGGGCCCCCAGGAAGCGGCGGATCTGCTGGAATACTGCAATGTGAAGGGCGGAACCCGCTTGAGTGACCTCCGTTGTTCCCACGGCTATGAGGATCCCCATGGTATCAAGCTCTGGTGTCTGGGAAATGAAATGGATGGGCCGTGGCAGATCTGTGCCAAGACCGCCGAGGAGTATGGCCGGACGGCCTGTGAGACCGCCAAGATGATGAAGTGGATGGATCCCGAGATCGAACTGGTGGCCTGCGGAAGCTCGTTTAAAAGCATGCCGACCTACGGATCCTGGGAACGGACGGTCCTCTCCCACTGCTGGGAACACATCGATTATCTCTCTCTTCACCAGTACTACCAGAACCTGGATGGAGATATGCCTAATTATCTGGCCAGCAATCGGGACATGGATGCCTTCATTAAAGAGGTGGCATCGATATGTGCCGAAGAGAAGGCCCGGCGCGGCTCAGACCATGATGTCAAACTATCGTTTGACGAATGGAACGCCTGGTACCATTTCCAGAAGGAGAACCGGGAACCGGAAAAGTGGATTGTGGCCCGGCCCATTGAGGAGGAGGCCTATAATTTTGCCGACGCCCTGATGGTGGGATCCCTGCTGACCACCCTTATTAACAACTCCGATACCGTAAAAATCGCCTGCCTGGCCCAGCTGGTCAATGTGATCGCTCCGATCATGACCAGGCCCGGGGGAGAGAGCTGGCTTCAGACCATCTATTACCCGTTTTACCATGCCTCCCGATACGGCCGGGGCACTGCCCTGCAGTCTCATGTGGTGTGTTCGGGCTATTCCTGTGCCCTGGGTGATGACATTCCCACTGTGGACTGTGCTGCGGTGCTCTCGAAGGATGAAAAAGAGCTGACCCTGTTCCTGGTCAACAAGGATCTGGAAAATGCCGCCGAATGTGAAGTGGGGCTTTCGGGGTTACGTTCTTTATCCCGGGCCGAACACACCGAATACCGGGGCCCTCTGGATTACGTTAATCTGCCGGGGCAAAAATCCCTTAAACCTCAGCGCACAGCCGATCCTGGTTTTCTGGGTGAGAAAATTTCCTTTACATTGCGACCCGCTTCCTGGAATGTGGTTCGCCTTATTTGACAATTTCCGGGTGAGTCAATAGTATTGCATTCAATGAAGCCTGTCACATCGAAGTGTTTACTTCTGCTGTATTTTTTTGCTGCCTGTTCCCTTTTAACCGCCGCCGGTCCGGAGAACCTTCTCTACATCACCGAGGATTATGCCCCCTCCAATTTTGTGGAAGAGGGAGAACTGAAGGGGGTGGCGGTAGAGCTGCTCGAGACCCTTTGGGCGCATATGGGTGTGGCTGAACAGCCCATTCATGTCTATCCCTGGGCCCGGGGTTACCAGATGGTTCTGACCCGGCCCGACACCGTTCTCTTCGCCATGACCTGGACCGAGGACCGGGAGCCATTCTTTAAATGGGTGGGGCCCATCTACCGGGGACGGTACAGCCTCATAAGTCTTTCAGGGACAGATCTTTCCATTCCGGCGATTGACGAGGCGAAGGGGCTTCGTATTGGAGTAATCCGGGAGGATCTGGGGGAAAAGCTTCTCGAGGCGGAAGGTTTCACGGCATCCCTCCTGCACCGAGTCTCTTACATCGGTCAGCTGGTGCAGATGCTTGAGGCGGGAAGACTGGACCTGATCTGCGTTTACGAAGATACCATCCATCAGTTTGCCTCCCGGGCCGGAACCCCATCCCATCGGTATGAAACAAAACTGGTCCTTACAGAAACGGTGATGTATTATGCCTTCAACAGGGAAACCGATGACAGCCTGGTGGCAGGGTTCCAGAACGCCCTCGATGAGATTGACGATCAGCGCAGGCTAATCGTGGAACGTTATCAGGGCATCCCCTGACAGATGACGGGTCTAAATAAAAAGGGCCACCCCCGCCGCGGCGATGCTTACCAGAATCACCACCTTGAAAGGCTTCTCGGGAATCTTCTTTATAATTTTGTATCCTAAAAAGGCCCCCAGAAGAAGAAGGGGGGCTAAAAGCAGATTGAGTTTGAAGGATTCCCCGTTGATGGTCCCCCAGTAAAACACGTGAAAAGGCACCTTGATCATGTTGACCATCCAGAAAAGGGAAACCATGGAAGAGACATAACCGATCTTGTCCAGCCGCAGGGTGAAGAAATACAGGGCGATGATGGGCCCGGCGATATTGCCGATCATGGATCCGAATCCGCTGACAATGCCGATGAGGGCGATAATTCCCCAGGGATAGTGAATTGCCAACCCGCCCTGTCTTTCTTTCCAGAGCAGGAGAGCCAGGCTGAGGAAGGTGATTCCCCCCATGATGTTCCGGAAAACCCGGTCGGACACCCCGCTTCCGATCCAGGCACCCAGGAGAATACCTATCACAAGCCAGGGAAGGATTTTCAGGATCACCGGCCAGTTGATGTTTTTACGGTAAAAAAATACGGCGATCCAGTCCCCCAGGATCATCCAGGGTAGAACAAACCCCGCCGCTTCCCGGCCGCCCAGGAACATCGAAAGGATTGGAACAACGATGACCATGACGCCGAAGATTCCCGACCGGCCGATGCCGACAATGACCGCCATGACCAGGATGATCATCCAGGTTGAAGCGGGTAATTCCAGGGAGTTTATAAAAGCGGCGAAAGGCATGGCGCATCATACCGGAGGGGGCAGGGAAGGGCAAGCGTTTCCGCTGGGCTCTGGGGTGGTTTGTAAAGGATGGAATCCCCGGGAGGCCGGGTTAGAGATTCTTCTCGTAAGTCAGGAGGATGTTCCTGTACACATTCGAAATGTGCTTTTTCATGGCCCTTTCCGCGGCGGCGGAATCCTGGTTTCTTAGAGCGGTAATAACCTCGGCATGATCATCGTGGAATTTTTCCACCACGCCGGGAATAGTATTCGACACGTTGATTTCTATTTTCAGGATGGTTGAGTAGGTTCTGCTGACCTGCCGTAGGCGCTGGTTTCCGCTTTGATCGAAGATGAAGGTATGAAGCATGTCGTCACCCTCATCAAAAAGTTTTTGCTTCCTTTCAGGGTCTTCTTCCTTCATGGCATCGTTGAGTATCTTTTCGATGATGCTGAGTTGATCCTGATCGACCCTCCGGGCTGCCAGCCGGGCCGCCAGGCCTTCGATGGCTTCCCGAAGCTGAAAGAGTTCCTGGACGTCTTTAAGGCTGATCTGGGTAATGAAGGTGCCCCGGCGGGGAATGGTTTCGATGACCCCCTCCTGTTCGAGCATGTTAAGTGCCGCCCTGACGGGGGTACGGCTGGCGTCGGCTATTTTTGTCAGACTTTCTTCCGGGGGAAGCATATCTCCCGGTTTCAGGTTTTCCCTTATGATATAGTCGGATATTTTTTCGTAGGCCGATTCTTTCAATGATTTCTTGGGCACCGTTTACTCCCCGATTTCCAGACTGAATTTATGCTTCTTCTCTCTACTTTATAACAAAACAAAAAAAAATCATATATTTTGGTAAAAAAACCTTGCTTTCAGAAATACCTGTGGTATACTACGGGAATGTTAACGGTATGGGACGGATTGGTAAGAAAATTTTTTCTGACTTTACCGTCTCTATCAAATCCATTGAAAGCGAGGCAGTAAAATGAGTAAAGCCCCCCAGGGGATCTACGTACCCCTTATTACCACCTTTAATGAAGACGAATCCATCGACTTTCCTTCTTACAAAAAAGTCATCGATTTTGTCATTGAAAATGGTGTGAACGGCCTTCTGGTGGGAGGAACCACCGGCGAGTATCACGTCATGTCCCTGGAAGAACGGAAAAGCCTGATCAAGGCGGGCTGCGAATACGCTGCCGGCCGGGTCCCCGTCATGGCGGGGGTGGGCTGTTTCACCGCAAAAGAAACCATAGAACTGGCCAACTATGCCGCCGATTGCGGCGCTCAGTATGGCCTGGTGCTTCCTCCCTACTACCATCACACCAGTGATGCGGGGGTGGTAGAATTTTTCAAGGAAGTGGCGGCGGGTTCCCGGGTGGGAATCGTTATCTACAACTACCCCGGTGCCACCAGCGTGGAAATGCCCCCGGAAATGATCTATGAGCTGAGCCTGGAAGAGAACATCGTCTGCGTCAAGGAATCGGCGGATTTCGGCCACCTCTGCGCGGTGGTGACATTGACGAAAGATGTTAAGGATTTCTCCGTCTTCACCGGGGAAGAGCATTTTATTCTTCCCACCTTTGCCGTGGGGGGGCAGGGGGCCTTCGGGATCCTGATCAACCTGCTTCCTAAAGAGGTGGTGGAAATCTACAACCTGATGATGAAGAACGACGTGGCCGCCGCCCGGGCCCTGAACAGTAAAATTTCCGGATTCTACGGGCTCATGGAAATTGAAGGGAATCCCTATCCCGGCCCCGTAAAGGCGGGGATGGATATGATCGGAATGAAAGGGGGAAGGGTTCGGAAGCCCCTGACCCAACCCACGGCGGAGCTGAAGGCCCTGATGAAAGAGCAGCTGGTAAAGCTTGGGTATTCGGTGAGCTGACCATGTTTCGTATTCTCCGGAAAGGGTGATTCTTTAGGCACC
>Ga0334882_1001342_pt1 | contig 29910 bp, 29 predicted proteins | sample GraSluR1_MG_5_FD_207226 | JGI IMG/M metagenome (GOLD analysis project Ga0334882, IMG submission 207226) | Sludge microbial communities from methane-producing bioreactor in Wageningen University, Netherlands - Granular Sludge_15_04-R1 | ecosystem: Engineered > Bioreactor > Anaerobic >... | reverse complement strand
AGTTAAACAGAAAAAATTTATATAGAAAATTTCTAAATTAAAATGAAAAATAAACACCAAATTCACTCTAAATATCATAATCTTGAAGATAGATACTGAAAAATAAATTTGGTGAATAATTTAGGTTTACTTAATAATAAAATTATTAATATCTTATGATTTCTACTTAATTCATATATAAAGTATATCATAATATTCTATACAATCCATTATTATACATAAAATATAGCCCATATACACCGTATGATCTAATCAAAATCTATCCTGAATTACAAAATTCAAATAATAAAAAAGCCCCTCTATACTAATCTCAGAAAGCCTTATTTTTATTGAATCTATAATCATTTAAACTCAAAACTAATTAATACTTTTATCTAAAATTATAAAAAATATGTTTAAAAATCATAATCCTATGTTATAATATAAATAGAAAAGCTGTTATGAGCTTATTGGATTTTAATTAATCAGGTTAAGTAAAAGGTGCTGTGCGAAAGCATCTTTTTACTTTTTTTGAGTATCTTCTATATCAATAGCCACTTCATTATTAACCAAAGTTTTAGCTTTAGTCTTTAATTTTAATGAGGCCTTGTCTTTTAAATAAGCAAGTATAGCAAATATGCCTACTACACCTAATACAAGAGCTACTAAAGTAACGCATACCATAGCAGTTATAGAAAGTTTATCACTCATTCAGCCACCTCCTCTGTTGTCAGTCCCATAACAGCTTTCCATTGTAAAAAGATAAATAATCTGGGAGGTGGCAACCTAAATACCATTTATCTCTTGAGTAAACAAGGGCGTTACCGCCCATGTTCCTCGACGGAACCGTACTTGCCCTATTAAGGCATACGGCTCTTCACATCATATTTTAATCATCTATAGAATAAGCTTACATTTGTTGTTGGTTCTAATAACGGAAAAGTTTTCAATAGTCCATTGTAAAATGCATCAAGTGTGTAACTTCTTCTTTGACTTCTTCTATTAAGCCATTTAAACATCAACCATTTGACCACATTCTGATAACTCTTCACACTTCGTGTATTATCGGTAACCCCATAATACTGGTAGTGTCCTCTAAGTTTTTGATTGATTTTCTTAATCAATTGACCTACAGGCATTATTCGATTATTCTTAATCCATTCCTTCATTGTCTTGATTTTACTTCGCAATTTCTTCTTACTAGTCTTAACCTTGCAACGAAAGAATTCTTTCTTATCATTTTCACTACAATAGAATGTAAATCCTAGAAAATCAAAAGTTTTGGGTTTACCTAACCCTCGATTTGCTCTATTTCGCCTGGAAAACCTCCCGAATTCCAATATCTTTGTTTTCTCCAAAGCCAATTCCAATCCAAATTTCTCAAATCTTTCTATTAGTCTTTGATAGAATTCTTCTGCTTCCCATTTGTTCTGAAAGCAACATACAAAATCGTCACAGTATCGAATTAAATATGCTTCACCATTACACTTTCGTTTGACCTTAACGTCAAACCAATTATCTAATACATAGTGTAAATATATATTTGCAAGTATCGGTGATGCTCCAGGAACTTTATCAGCCATTCATGGTTTACATTATTGAAGAATCCTTTTATGTCAGCTTCAACAATGTAATTCACCATGTTCTTCAGCTCTCCTGTCTGCAAGATTTCGTTTTACTTGAAGCTATGTTGTGCTAATCCCTTTCCTCCACCTACTTTCATAGGTTTCTACGGTAATATGAATTAGTCGGACTTCCTATAATGCTTTTGCTCATCTTACTATTTCCCTCGCTTGATTTTGCATACTGATTTTTTTTCAGACATTATAGGATCTCAGCTGTTCTATTAACATACTTATCATCAAACTCGCCAAGCCCTCAGACCTCGGAAGAGTTCTACAAATCTCACCATAACGATTCATAAAATATTGTCTGCTACCACTAGAACAGTATCGACCTCTTCATTTAAATAATAATTTCGTGGCTCAATAGCTTCACTTTCGTTTCGGCTCGTTTGCTCCCCGCCCTACGCTTAAACCTAATGTTACCATTTCGGCTCCAAGGAACTAGGTACAGGCTACTGGTTAAGTTTTACCTGGTAGGATTGCCCTACTATATGTTAATAGCTTACTAATGAAAACAGATTTAATTCCGTTATCAAGAGGAAACAACACACATTTGCGTGCTGTTTCACAGCTCGCACTCTGAATACATTATAGCATATTTAAGCAAGTTCTTAATTCAGATGGAGATTCTTTTACTCCATCTGAATTTTACAATTTTTTAACATATGGTTTAGCATAAATTCCCCTTATGCTCACTCTATTACTCTTTGCCTGCTTAATCCATCCTATATTACCAGCTAACTGAAATATAAATCTTGGCATTTTAGGAGAAGTATATATATTGTTTTTAATATCCAGACTATTATTTACTATATCTTTTTTAAGTTCCAATAGTGCATTAAAAGTATCTTCCTTTACTTTACTCTTTAAAGGTATATTTTTAGATGGTCCCATAAATTCTCCTGCCCCTATTCCTATTCCAAATCTCCAAGTAAAACCAACTTTATGGCAAAAATTTCTCATTATGTCCAGGGCTATTCTATTTTGATATCCTTCGAAAAAACCACAATTAAATATAGCATATACTTTAGTAGAAATATCTTCTGAAGCTCTTGATTGTTTTATATATCTTTCTAATCCTATCATAAAGCTTAGTAAATGGGATGGTATGGAATCTACATATAGTGGAGCTGTAAAGATTATAATATCGCTTTCCATAAGTTTTGGATATATATCTTCATAGTAACCTCTACTGATAATAGTCTGTTCTATTTGTAAATTAGTGTCCTCTAATAACTTTAAAAATTCATCTATAAAATATTGAGAATTGTTATCTTTCTTAATTTTAGGACTACCGTTTATTATATAAACCTTACCCATTAAACTTCCCTCCCATATTTTCTATGTGTACAAATACAACCTTCATAATCGAATCTATCTCTTTTTCACTTCTGCAAATATATGTTTTTGCTTTCTTTTTCTGCAGATTCACAGCATTTGCATCAGCTAGTTGATTTAAAGTTTTTTCTTCCTCTATAGTTACATCTTCACCATATCCTAAAACTACAATTTCAGGATATTTATTATAGCGGGAAGAATGATGCATTTCTCCATTAACAATTTTTAAAAATGGAAGTATTGAGGGTATATGCCTATCTAGGATTCTTTTTATAGCGGGACTATAACAACCAAAAGCTATTTTTGAAACAATTATAAGTAAATCACAGTTTAAAATATCTCTACTGATATCTCTTCCAAGATCCTTTATTACACATAAACCTGGAGTCTTTAACCAACAGCTAAAACAGCCAATACAGGGTTTTAAGTCCTCTTCTTTCACAAGGTATGATTTAAAATCATTTTGTTTACTACTGAAAGCTTCAAATAATTTTTTATTTAAAATATCTCTCAATGGAATATCATTGTATTCATCACTTATCAATAGAATTTTCATAAAAACCTCCACTATAATTATGTTGACACTGCAAACTTTAGATAAATTATAAAATACAAAGTTTACGCTGTCAACATTTAGTGATATAATTTCTTATGATATAGTAAAAGCTATAGTTTTAAATAATTTATCTAAAACTAAATAAATATGAAAATTCTAAACAATTAAACATTATTGATAAAATAAAATTTGACTACACATTATTATACTCTAGGAGGACATACTATGGACAAAAAATCATATCATCATGGTGATTTAAAACAACAGCTTATAGAAAATGGATTATTACTTTTAAACCAAAAAGGACTTGAAGGCTTTTCTCTAAGAAAAGTTGCAAGTATGTGTGGAGTAAGTCACACTGCCCCCTATAAACATTTTAGGGATAAAGATGAACTTGTAAATGCAATAAATGAAGAAGTTTCAAAAAAGTTCTATTCAGCACTATCAGAAGTTGCCTCCTTGTACAAAAATGCCCCCAAACTACAGATTATTGAGATAGGAAAGGCCTATGTAAGATTTATGGTGGAAAATCCTGAGTATTTAAAATTTATGTTTTTGTCGGATAATCCCTACTCTATAAAAATTAAAGATAATATATTTTATGAGTGCAAAGAAAATAGCGCCTTTTCAGTTTTTATTCACAGCTCAAAAAAATATTTTGAAATAATAAACTTAGATAAAGATTTATACATAGATAAAATTTTAAGTATGTGGAGTTTAGTCCACGGAATGGCTATACTTATTTCTAAAAAAAGTATTGAGTACAGAGGGAACTATTTAAAACTTACTGAAAGAATTATAAGAAGCAGTTTAGAAATATAGTATACTTTTACATCGTATTAATTAATAATCTTGCTAATTGTGAATATTTGTAACTACATCAATTCTATTTTTTTCACCCCATTCCGACATAAGTGACAATATGGGAATTAAAGTTTCACCTTTTTCTGTTAAAGAATATTCTACTTTAGGTGGTATTTGATGATATTCTTTTCTATAAACTAATTTTTCAGCTTCCAATTCCTTTAGCTGCTGACTAAGCATTTTGTGGGTAATTGAAGGTATATGCCTTTTTATTTCACCATATCGCAGTATTTTATTTTGAAATAGTTTATATAATATAAGCCATTTCCATCTGCCTCCCACTACTGACAATGTATAAGATATTAGACATTTTCCTTCATCCGATGACCATTTTTTCATAATACTCTCCTTTTATATAGTATCTTACTATAAAGTGCATACTTACTTTTATTATAATAATTATATACAATTTAAAGTAAATAATCAAACTATAGAAAGAAGATGTATTTTAGTGAATATTTCATATTCAATATCACAAAAACGAAACATATATTTTTTAGCATTTATAGTTCCATTTCTCATAGGCCTTGGAGTAGATTTATATGTACCTTCCTTACCTATTATCACCAATTATTTTCATACCAGAACTAACTTGGTCCAATTTACTGTCAGCTTGTATTTACTAGGCTACGGAATTGGCCAGGTGATTCTTGGAATATTATCGGATAGCTTTGGCCGTAGGAAAATCTTACTTATAAGTGCATTATCCTTTATGTTGATAAGTTTTTCTTCAATTTTTTCACCTAATATATTTACACTGGAAGTACTTCGCCTATTACAGGGAATATGTGTTGCTGGATTAGCTGTGGTTACCAGAGCTATTTTAGTAGATGTTTTTTCTGGAATAGAACTGGCAAAGGCTACAAATTATTTTACACTCAGCTGGTCTTTAGGACCTATATTAGCTCCTTTTATTGGTGGGAATTTAGAGCATTACTTTGGATGGCAGGCTAATTTTTATCTTTTTACTCTGTATGGATTTTTTATTTTTGTTTATGCTTTTATTAATTTTCAGGAAACCAATTTAAACTTATTGGTTTTCAGTTTTCCAGAAAGTTATAACGGTCTGAAACATATTATTTCTCATTCCTTATTTATGCTTATTACAACAGTATCAGCTCTTGGTTATGGAATTATAGTTTTGTTTAATGTAGTGGGCCCTTATCTAATTGAAACAGTATTAAATTTTTCTGTAGTTCAATATGGAAATATTGCATTAATATTAGGATTTGCCTATTTTTTTGGGGCCGTATTAAATCGCTTTGCCATTAATTACTTTAATAGCACATCTCTTTTACTTTTTGGCTTAATCAGCTCTTTTATTGGAAGTATATTAATGATAATATTAGGTTTTATTTCAGTTATGAATTTATTCGTTGTTTTAATTCCCGTATTTCTAATTTTCTTTTTCATAGGCTTTATTGTTCCAAATGCCCTTGCTGAGACAATGCAGTTGTTTCCGAAGATTGCAGGAACTGCCAGTTCAGTTTTTGGAACTTTAACTGGAATTATTGTCTTTTTAGTAACCAGTTTTGGTACCAGTTTAAAGATATCTTCTCAAATTCCTCTATCCTTTACTTATCTGATATTAATAATTATATCAGTTATATTATTTTTAATATCAAGAAAATTTCATTCTAAATTATAAAAAACATCTCTAAAAATCATACTCCTATGTTGTAATAAAAACAAAAAGGATTTTCTTAGTGTATAATTTTTATAGGCAAAAGAGTTATCAAATACTGCAATAAATATAAAAGGAGATACGAAAGCATCCCCGATACATAAATTATACATTATAATGTTAATTGACTAGAAAAACACTAAGTTGGATAAATTATGTATCATATAAGTTTAAATGATAGGAGAATAACTTTCAAGGGACTTGAGAAAAAATATAAACATTCCAGAAGCACCCGGAGGGCTTGTGTATAGGCACTTAGGTACTATAGAACATAATATATGTGATGTACTGGCTCAACGAATGAAAGGCAGAAAAATGAGTTGGTCTGCTAGTGGAGCAGAAAGTATGGCTAAAATACAAGCAGAAAGATTTAGTAATAGGCTTTATAAGAGTTTAGATGAACCATGTACTAATGTTTTGATAGAAGAGAAATTTTGGAAAATAGAAGATATAGTTATATTATCTGCTGCCGAAGTGAATAAAAGTATAACTAAATCTAAAACTTATGCTGTACATAATGGTAGCATTCCATTTACAGGCTCCGCCATAACTAATGGAAGAAAAGCAATAAGAAAAATTTTTGAATAAGAAATTTGCCAATGTAAACTTGGCACAAGCAAGGATGTTATTGGCCTTGAATTTTTAAAAATTTCATCTCAACTTTTTACTCACAAACGTTTACATGACTATATTTTTATGTTATACTACACTCATAGTCAATAGATTTATAACTCATAATTTTACAATTAATCTACTATTTTGCAAACACACTGGATAAAACCACATTTTCAACTGAATCTAATTTTTCAATAACTTTCTGTTATTTTGTCTCAGCACCTAATAATCCCATTACGCTCTGTAAAAATGAAGGATGATTTTCTATAATTCTAAATTTGTACAAACATGAAATTCCAATTTCTAAAAATCTCTAGCCAAAATATTTAATAACAAATTCCCTGTTAAACTAATTAATTTAGGCTTGATGGTATTATTTTTAATTCTTAAGCCTAAAATAAGTAATTTATTGGAGGTGTGAATTCAATGGCTGTTATTAAATCAATAAGACAAACACTTGAACATATTGAAAACGGAAATTCAATTATGATAGGGGGATTCCTTGGAGTTGGAGCTCCTATAAGATTAATTGATGAAATTGCTGATAGTAATATAACTGATCTTACTATTATAAGTGCAGTAGCTTCTAATCCCTATGAGACTTTTGATATAGGTAAACTTACTAAAAAAAATAAAATAAAGAAATTTATCGGTGCTCATATAGGCACAGATCCTAATCTGGTAAAACAATATAATGAAGGCAAAGTAGAAGTTGAATTTAATCCTATGGGAACTTTGATTGAGAGAATAAGAGCAGCAGGCTCAGGCCTTGGAGGAATATTGACACCTACAGGTCTTGGCACAGAAATGGAGCAGGGCAGAGAAAAAATAATGGTAAATGGGAAACCATTTTTATTATATCCGCCATTAAAAGCAGATATAGCAATTGTGAAAGCTTATAGAGCTGATAAATTTGGAAATCTTCAATATAAAGGTGTTGCATTAAATTCAAATCCAATAATAGCAACTGCAGCCAATTTAGTTATTGCTGAGGTTGATGAAATAGTTGAAGTAGGTGAAATTAACCCTAATGATGTAGGCACTCCTGGAATTTTTGTGGACATTATCGTTAAAGGTAATGATTTACCTACCAGAAAGAAGGTCTATGAAGATTTATGGATAAATGCCCATAAACTTTAGAGGGAGGTGATACTTATGGATGCAAGAGAGATTATCGCAAGAAGAGTAGCCAAAGAATTTAAAGATGGTATGGTTATAAATTTAGGTTTTGGAATTCCTACTCTTTCTTCTAATTTTATACCAGAAGGGATAAATGTAATCTTACAGACGGAAAACGGCGGACTTCTATTTGGACCAAAGCCTGAAAGAGGCCATTCAGATCCCGATGTAGCAAATGCCGGCGGTGAACCTATTACCATGCTGCATGGATCCTCTACCTTTGATTTAGCTGTATCCTTTGGAATAATTAGAGGCGGTCATGTAGATGCTACAGTTCTTGGAGCCTTAGAAGTAGATGAAAATGGTAATATAGCCAATTGGAAGATACCTGGAAAGTTTGTACCTGGTATGGGAGGAGGAATGGATTTATTAGTAGGAGCTAAAAGAGTGATTGTTGCAATGACCCATACGGATAAGAAGGGAAATCCAAAAATATTGAAGAATTGTACGCTGCCACTATCTGCCTCTGGTGTTGTGAATTTAATTATAACAGAGAAAGCCGTTATAGAGGTAACTCCTGAAGGTCTTTTATTAAAAGAAATATCTCCAAATGTTACATTGGAAGAAGTAATAAAATCCACAGAAGCAGAGTTAATTATTCCACAAAAATTACAAACCACACTAGTTTAAATGTTAACATATTATTCCCCTAATATGTTGATTATTCATAGATGCTTCCCCTGAGCAGAGAACTAAGCAATGCAGAAATTTTGCTCATCCCCTAAAAGCTTAGTTCTCTGCATTAACCTTTTGCAGCGGATTTAGTACTTTATTATAAATAAAAGTTGCTGCCACTAAAATTGTTAAGCCTAAAAGTATATTTATATATAGAAATTTCCAACTTGCAGCAGTAGAAATTATTAATATGGGATTTGCTCCAGCTGGCGGATGAAGTATATCCAGAAAAATCATTAAAAATATTGTAATCCCCACTGCAATAGAAATTACCAAATAGGAATTCCCGAAAAAATACAACATAAGTAGTCCTGTTAATGCACTAATAATGTGGCTTCCAATTAAATTTTTAGGTTTGGCTAAAGGGCTGTGCCTTAATCCAAATAATAAAACAGCACTTGCGCCAAAAGGTGCAATTAATATAGGATTATTTAGTATAATGCCCGCCATTGAAATAATAAAAATAGCCGAAGTCCCTGCCAAACCACTAACTAATGACTTTTTTAATTTATTTTTACTTAACTCCATTTTAAAACTAATACCTGCCCTTCTAAATAAAATTCATATTTATATGTAAAATTTACTGATAATTTATTGAATTCATCTTATATTTATATTAACATAAGATTATATATTAGTATAATTGAATTATTAGAATTTATAGTTCAAATTTATTGAAGTTTGGAGATTAACTATGGAACTTAGAAACCTAATAACCTTCTATAAAATTACAAAGGTAAAGAGTTTTATAAAAGCTGCAAAGGAACTTGGATATGCCCAATCTACTATTACGACTCAAATACAGCTTCTTGAACAGGAGCTTGGAGTAAAGCTCTTTGAAAGAGTTGGTAAGAACATGAATTTGACTTCCAACGGACTTGCTTTTCTTGAATATACTGAAAAAATTATAAATCTTACTGAAGAAGCTAAAAAAGCAGTAAGTAACACAAATATACCTGAAGGCACTTTAAAGATTGGTGTGGTTGAATCCCTTTGCACAATAAAACTTCCAAAGATACTAAAAAACTATCATTTAAAATATCCTGAAGTAGAAATAATTATTAAAGTAGGCACTTGCCAGGATCTATACAATATGCTTAAAAATAATACAATTGACTTGGCTCTGGTTTTAGGTGAGCCCATTGAAGATTCAGATCTAAATTCATATATGTCCAGTAAGGAAGATATGCTGCTTTTAGCTTCTCCCTTAAATAGGTTGGCAAATAAAAAGAATCTAAGCATAAGAGATATTGCAAAAGAACCATTGATCCTTACAGAAAATGGCTGCAGTTATAGAAATGTATTTATTTCAATGTTCTATAAAGAAAATATTCAGCCCAAATTGTCCTTAGAAATAGGCAGTATAGAAACCATTAAAACCTTCGTTATGAGCAATCTTGGAATTACTTTTTTACCTGCCATGTCTGTAAACAATGAACTTCAGGGAAAAAAATTAGTGAAATTAGACTTGATTGATTATAAGTTTAATATAAGAACTCAACTGCTATATCATAAAAATAAATGGATATCCGCAGCTATGAAGGCTTTTATATCTGACCTATCACCAAAACAATGAGTGCTGTAAATAAAAGAATAAACTGTACTCTGTAATATATTCACAACAAAAGTCTGTGTAGATTACGAGGTACAGTTTACTTTTTAATAAAAAACAGATTATTATAATACTTTATCCTAAGATGGAATTTTATACATAATAGGTTTCTTTGGCATAACCTTGTCTATTTTTTCTGCTAGAACTTCTGATATCTCCATTAATGGAAGTCTTATTTCCTGAGATTTTATTAATCCAGCTTTGTATAGACAATATTTAATTGGTGCTGGATTAGGTTCTTCAAATAAAAGTGGAATAATATTAGCCACTTCTTTCCATATTTCAAAGGCTTTTAAGTGATTATTTTCTCTAACTCTTTTATAGACTTCAATATACTTCTCCGTATCCATATGAGCTGATGCCAGTATTCCACCATCTCCTCCCAGCATCAAAGTACTGTAGAAAAAGGCATCTTCCCCTGTAAGTATTGAAAAATCACTATCTTCAGGACGATTTAATAATAAATCAGTAGTCTGTTTAAAATCCCCACAGGCATCCTTTATACCCACTACATTTTTAAATTCTGCCAGTCTTCTGATTGTATCATTTTCAATATTTCTGCCAGTTCTGTAAGGTATATTGTAAAGTATTATATCAAGATCAGTGGATTGTGAAATTCTCCTGAAATGTTCATATATTCCCCTTTGATCTGGTCTATTATAATATGGACATACAGATAAAATCCCTTTAATATCGTACTTTTCAAACATTTTTATATCTTTTGCCATTTTTTCGGTATTATTACCACCAAAGCCTACGTATATAGGTAATTTTTTTTCATTGTATTCTACAGTTTTTTCTAACACAGATTCATATTCAGACTCGGATAGGGTAGGAGTTTCCCCTGTAGTTCCAAGAGGTATAAATCCAGCTATATCCATATTTGAATAATGCTCTATCATATTTTTATAGGATTCAAAATCAACTTGTCCATTTTGGAATGGAGTAATAATTGGTAATAAAACACCCTCAATTTTCATATTATACCTACTTTCCTCTTACCATGGCAAATTTAAAGTCACAAAAAAACTAACAGCAAAGGAACACCTTTGCTGTTAGTATTATAAATTCAATATTAACGCACGTGAACCTTGTAGCTCTCCACTATAAATAGTGACAGTTTTGCATATATTTTATACAAACCCAGAAAGTAGCCCTGCCAGACTTACTTCCTTCGGCTGTAACCCCTTTCTGCATCCTTCATCGCCTGCAAGCTATGGACACATACTAATAATCACAGCACCTCTACCCTAGGTAAGAATTCAATTTTTAATAATAGTATATCATATATTACTGAAAAATCAAGATATCATAGAAATTTATATTTCAAGTTGGATATCATAATAAAAATCATATTCACTCATTTCACAGAGTTTTATACTATTGATTATATAATATTGATGGTATTATAATATACATGAAGTAAAATATAACACCCTTGTTAGTACCAATAAAAATAATGTTTTATAGGTTTTCCCAATAAAACTCAAATGACCTAAATACATTACATAAGGAGCTATTTAAAATTGATTAGTGAACAAGTAAATTCAGTTAAAAAACAAAAAATAAGGGCATACTTGCCTCATATTAAACCAGAATCCTTTTTTCTAGGAATACTTCTTGCCCTAGTTGGAGGTTTTCTAGATGCATATACCTATATTGGACGAGGAGGTATTTTCGCTAATGCTCAGACAGGTAATTTGGTCTTAGTTGCAGTAGAAGCTGTTAATAGAAATTACAAACTGGCTTTAATAAAATCCCTGCCTATTTTTGCATTTATAATAGGAGTACTGTTTTCAGAAACCCTTAATAAAAATTCTTCTAATTTTTTAACAAAAAACCACTATCGCACTATTTTAATTATTGAAATAATACTGCTTTTTATTGTAGGATTTATGCCCTATGGCAATTTAGATGTGGTAGTAACTACTGCTATTTCTTTTGTTGCTTCACTGCAATATTCTACCTTTAAAAAATTAGTGGATTCCCCCTATGCCTCTACCATGTGCACCGGTAACTTACGTTCTGCCTCACTGGCACTGCATACTGCTTTTACAAAAAAGGATCCTGCTGCATCAGTAAAATCCTTTCGTTATTTTACAATTGTAATATTCTTTATAATAGGAGCCTTTTTCGGTGGATTTGTAACTTCTCACTTAAAAGCTAAAGCAGTATGGGTCAGTATAATTTTACTGATATTTTGCCTTGTTTTTCTACACATAGAGAGGAATGATGCAGCTTCTAAAAGTTAGGAAAGTTTTCAATAAACTCATGGCCAGTATCCAATGATATTTACTCCGCTATCTCCCTTATAGTAGAAACTCCTGCAGTAAAAAAGGCTGCTGCAAATAGAAGCAGTATTCCTATATCAGGAAGAATTGAAATAAGACCTTTATTCTCTATAACTACATCTGTAAGGGCGGATACTGCCCAGCTTTGAGGGACAAAATAAGCTATACGCTTTAAAAAGTCAGGAAAATACTCAAGAGGCATATAGGAACCTCCTACCATACAACTTATCTGAACCACCATCTGGCATACCATAGCTGCATTGCTGGCTGTTCTCACAATCCTGGAAAGCAACACTCCAAGACCAAGTACTACCAGTATAAGCACTGTGAAAAATACGAACAATGCAAGGATGGAATTTCCCCAGTTTACCTTAAACAATATAGAAGTACTTCCAACCATAAGTATTACCTGAAGCCATCCTATTAATAAAAAAGCTACTACAAAAGAAGCCATTATGGCAAATTTACTATTAGGAGCAGTAAAACTTCTTTTTAAGGTTTTATCATCTCTTCTTGCTATTATTTCATTGACTATAAATAATACCGTAAACATCATAAAACTTACACAAAGATTAATAGTCATTTGATTTCCTAGAGAATTTTTATTATCCTTTACTACTGTTTTTGAGGAAGTCGTTACTTTATTTAGAGCTGTTTCCTTTGAAATTTCCATGGAGATATCCTTTGCTTCTGTAGTCTTTCCCTTTAAACTTGATGCTATTTCTTTTGAAATAATTCTTTCATTTATAAAATAATTTATCTTACTATCCGCAGTTAAGGTTACGTTTCCTATATTCAGCTTTAAAATACTTATATTAGGATCAGCTCCCTTTTCAATACTTTCAGAAAATTTTTCAGGTATTATTACTGCTTCAGAAGTAACATTATGGGAAACCCTATACTCTGCCTCTTCTTTACTGGTGGTATAAACACTAAAATTCCCAGAAGACTGAAATTCCTTTATGAGTTCTTGTCCAAGATTACCTTTATCCTTATTCACGAAATCAATATAAATTTTATCACTACTACTAGTATTTTCACTTCCCCTATTAAAAAATGTAACTATGCACATAACCACCATAGGCATTAAAAGTGTAAGAAAAAGTACATTTTTGTTTGCTATCATTCTTTTTAAATTAAGTAAGGTCAATCTTAAAATCTGCATTGTGCTTTCCTCCTAATATTCATGTTTTATTTTTACAGCACCAAGTAAAATAACCATAGCCGATATAACTAACATTACAGCAATTATTTGAAATAGATAAGCAAAACTATCTCCCAGCATATTACTGGTATAAAGATTATTAATCCAATAATTAACAGTGAAATGAGATATTCTTCTCATGAATTCAGGATAATAGTCTGCCGGAGAAAAGCTTCCTGAAAATATTGACATTATAGCTGCCAGAAAACTAAACACTACAGATAGCACATTTACATTTCTAAACAGTACCATAAGCAAAGCTGTAATGGCTGATATGATAACTGCATGAGTTATCATTATAGGAATAAGATTTAAATAGTTGCCAAAATTTACTCCTATAAATAAAATTGAAACTGCTAAAAAGCAGATCATTTGAACTAAAGATATAGAAAAAACCGTCAAAAGCTTTCCAAAATAGAAGGATAACTTACTGGTAGCCGTTGAATATATACGGCTTACAGTGCCTTCTTCTCTTTCCTTTAATACAGTAATTGCCTGAGTTAATGCAATAAATAAGCTGAACATTATTAGCATATTGGGAGCAAACTGCTGTTTATAGTTCAAAAGCTTAGCCTTTGGGAGAGAAGTATAAGTAACATAAGTTTTACTTAAATTTGCTTCTATTAATGGTGTTATATCCTTAAACATCTTCTCAGTTGCGACTTCATCCTTTAAATTTTTCATAATTACACTATAAACACTTCTATTCATATTTAAATAAGAGCAGTATACCTTTACTATGTCATATACTATTTCACCTTTTACACCAGCAGAAGGTGACTGCAAAACCTGAATGGAAGCCTCTTTGTTATTACCAATATTGCTGGAGAAATCCTTTGGAATAACTATAGCCGCTGTATAGTTTCCTTTAATCAAATCACTATTTATATTATCTAAACTGGACAGATTATTTAAATTTACAATTTTACTGAGCTTATCTCCCCTTAGAATCTGCTCCAAGGGTTTTGATTCAGGACTTTTATCCATATCTATATACGCAACCTGAAATTTATCAATAGTTCTATCTGGATCTAATATCTTTTTATACATATTCCCATACATAAAAGAGAATATAAAAGGGGCAATGAGGAAAACAAAAATATACACCTTAATATTAACTAAAAATAATTTCAATGAATTCATAAATATACTTATAGTTTTCATGTTCATCCCCCTAATCCCTTAAATTTTTCCCAGTAAGATTTAAAAATACAGTTTCCAGATTTGGAACCTTTATATTTATATTTTGTATCTTGGCATCATTATGGATTAATATATCAATAATGTCCTGAATACCATTCTTCTCAGAGATCTTCATAACTACTGAAAGAACACCATTTTTGTAATTAACTCCACTTACAGCTCGAAGCTTATCTAATTTTAATCCAATATCATTAGTATAATTGGTAAGGCTTATTTCAATGTTCTCCTCATTTGAAACCATTCTCTTTATTTCCTCCTGAGTTCCACTGGCTATAACTTTTCCCTCATCCAGTATAACAAGGCTGCTGCACAGCATTTCAACTTCCTCCATATAATGACTTGTATACATTACTGTAGTACCATATTCCTCATTAAGACTTTTAGTAAATTCCAGAATATGATTTCTTGACTGAGGATCAATACCCACTGTAGGTTCATCCATTATAAGAAGCTTTGGATGGTGCATAAAAGCAGCAGCCATGTTGATTCTTCTTTTCATTCCTCCTGAGTAGCTCTTTATCTTACTTTTTGCTCTATCCTTTAATCCTGTAATCTCAAGAGCCTCTTCAATCCTTTCTCTTAAAAGATTGCCCTTTAATCCATATAGCGTCCCCCAGAACTTTAGGTTATCAATGGCATTTAAGTTTTCATAAAGAGCTATATCCTGAGGTACTATACCTATATTTTTTTTAGCTGCAATTGAATCCTTTGAAATAGAATGGCTATCTATAAATATATTGCCTTTGTCTGCCTTTACAAGACCGCATATCATAGAAATAATTGTAGACTTTCCTGCACCATTAGGTCCTAAAAGCCCAAAAGTCTCTCCTTCTCTTATAGAAAAACTCACATTATCTACTACTAATTTATCGTCATATCTTTTAGTTACATTTTTAAGTTCCAATATTGACATCATCAATCACCTCTTATGCTTATTATATAATCTGGATAAACTTTCAAGTAATGAGCTGAGTCATAAATTTAAAAAAATAAACCATGACTTAAGTCATGATTTTTATATATATTAGGCATATGAAAATAAGTAGACTACAATACTGACTAGTTATTTATTTGACGTAATGTTATTTTTAAAAGCAAATATTGCAATTTGAGTTCTATCCCTAAGACTGAGTTTTGATAAAATTTCTGTAATATAATTTTTTACAGTTCCCTCTGTTACAAAAAGCTTTTTAGAAATTTCTTTATTTGTCAGTCCCTCACTTATGCCCTTTATTACATCTATTTCTCTTGAAGTTAGAGAAAATTTACTCTTTATATCCTCTGCAGATATATTCCTCTCCCTTGATGTGTTTTCAATAACCCTTGAAGCCACTACAGGATTCATTATTACATTCCCAAGGTGAACCCCCTTTATGCTGTCTATTATAACCTCATGGGAGGTATCCTTTAAAAGATATCCGCTGGCACCAAATTTCATAGCATCAAAAATATATTCATCGTCATTAAAGGTAGTAAGGATCAAAACCTTTGTATCCGGAGAAACTTCTTTTATAAGCTTGGTACCATAAACTCCGTCCACCTTTGGCATCCTTATATCCATAAGAGCTACATCTACTTGATTATCCCTGCAAAAATTATACGCTTCTTCCCCGTCACCACAAAGACCTACAACTTTTATAGCAGGATCAGAACCTATTATTATATTTAAGCTGCTCCTTATAAGCTTTTCATCATCTGCTATAATTATCTTTATCTCCTCCATCACTATCATCCTGTAATTTAGCTATGTTCTTATTTCTTGGAATACTTATATTTATTTCAAAGCCCTTATTTTCATGATTTATGTATGAAAATATACCACCTATAAAAACTATTCTCTTTTCCATGTTAGTTAGTCCAAAACCCTTTTTCATGTCCTTTTTACAGTTACCGTTATCTCTCATATGTACATATATTTCTTCTTCAGAAAAACTCATATTTATATTTATCTCAGTGGCTTGTCCATGTCTTAAGGAATTGCTGAAAGATTCCTGAAAAACTCTATATAAAACAAAGCTTTGATCTGAATTTAGATCATAATGAAGTTTATTGGATATATTAAATTTGATTTTAACCTTGGAATGTTTTTCAAAGTTTATCATAAGCTCTTTTAAAAGAAAAATACCACTGCTGTTGTCAAAAGCTAAAGGAGTTAATTCTCTTACAGCCCTTCTTACATCTTCAAGTCCATTTTTTGTATAGTCAACCATATCCTTTATCATATTCTCTGCTTCATCAGGATTTGATTTCCATAAATAAGGCACTGCCTGAAGCTGGATTATTAGTGTAGATAGCGTATGCCCAACGGTATCATGTATTTCTCTGGAAATCCTGTTTCTCTCTTTGAGAATAGTTATTTCTTCTACCGTAGAGGAGTAGCTTTCAAGCCTTCCATAGGCATCCTTAAGTCTGTCTTCCGATACCTTTATCTTATCATATAATTTCTGTGCCTCTATTTTTCTATCCCTTTGACTTTTTATATACCTTCCAAGAGAACTAAAGCCTGCAACTACCAAAGTATTAAAGATTACATTTATGTATACATACCTTTCTAGAGCTGAATAATCAGGCTTCAAACTTATTAAAAATACTGCAGCATATAAAATCAAACTTATCACTGCTGCTTCTATATTCTCCAGCATAATGGATGCATCTATTATAGATACAAAGAAATATATAAAGGTAAAGCCTCCAAAGCTGCTATATAATAAATATATTATAAGTATCTCAAATAATATGGATAATATAGTATAAATTCTGTATTTCATAAAAAAATACATTCTAAGCTGCGCATTTACAATATATATCAAAAGATATGCAACAAGCTTTAGCATATCTAAAGTCCCACTGGAATCAAGAGTTATCACTGATAAAGAAATGCAAAAAAATATAGAATATCTTATAAATAAAAACAGGTTGTCCTTTTCTTTTTTCATAGGTTTTACCTCAAATTTAAATTTTGTTCAGCTATATTCCCTATATTCCAGTAAACCTGCCGGCTGACACTGAAAGATTTGAAAGATCTAATTAATAATATAAAACTATACAGAAGATAATTTTTCAATTGCTTCATATTCATCTGAAATAAAAAATATATCTTTGCCTCTATTACTTTCATATATAAAATCTCTTAGTGCCTTGCTTGAATAACAAGAGAAATCCCCTATTACAGCAAACTTTAAATTATAATTTATAAACTTTTGCAATATTTCTCCAGCAATACATGTACTTAAATCGAAAAATTCCTCCTTTATAGCTTCTTTATTTAAAGCAATGCGGTCACATCCTGTTTTATATCTTACTGTTGACATAAAATCTAATGCAGACTGAACATCTGTTATTATAGGTTCAGTACTTTGCACAATTGCAATTGTGATATTATTTTTTTGTACAATTTTGGTATCCATGGTTTATTCACCCTTTCTTATATTAAACCTTCTACTTCATGTATTTCTGTTAATTTAAAAAATTGTGGTAATTCAGCTTTTCACGTCTAATATATTAACATAAGTCCAAAATTTTTTCTTTAATTCTAAGAGTGCTTCCAAGTCATTTAAAAACTGAAACAGCATAGCTCTATTTTCAAATTCATCTCTTGTCTTAGGAAGTTCCTGAGCCTTAAACATAACCACAATTTCATTTAATTCCTTTAAAAGTTCTTCTGCAGTATTATATTCTCCAAAATTTGATGCAATCTTTTCAGTAAAAGCTGCTACCACTTCGGTCTGCTCTAAGGTTAAGTAAAATTTCATAAAATGACTCCTCATATATTTTAATATTTCGTATTGTAAACTTCTCATTTCCATATAGTCAACATAATACTTAGCATCATTAATAATATAATTATTTAAATGTCTATATGCTCTATTTTTTCCTTGTTCTAATATTGATTCCAGCTCATTAAAGATCCTTTCTTCTTCAATATGCACTGACTGATTTCTTAAAGCCTCTGCCATATGAAATAAAATTATACGCATATGTTCTTCAATATTCCTTTGAGTTTCTTTGATCTCATTTTCTATTTTAGGCATATAAATATTTATAATTATTCCAATTCCTGCACCAACTGCCATAAGTAAAATTTCATTCCGTATCCAAAACATAGATGATGACTTTTGAGCTAATAAATGGGTAACTAAAACCGAGCTTACAACAATTCCATCGGTAATTTTCAGGAATACAGTAATGGGTATAAAAATAATTAAGTATATTCCAAATATAATAGGGCTGTATCCAAAGGTTAGAAACAATATGCTTGATATAAGCAAGGCTAAAACAGTAGATTCAATCCTCTGAAATGCCAGCTTTATAGATGTTTTCTTAGTATTTTGAATACTTAAAATAGTTATAATTCCAGCTGCTGCTGCATATTTTAACCCTAAGCCTTCAGCAATAAATATGGCAAGTGCTGAACCTATTGCTGTTTTCAATATTCTAAATCCAACAATTCTTTTCATATAATCATCCATCTTTCTTTTTATGTGTATATATTTAACTACCTACATTATAAAAAGTATACCATAATATTCTATATAATCTATTACTGCACATCAAAAAAGCCCTCTCTAAGAGTGCCTTTGTTATTTTTTATAAGTATTTACTATTATCAACATTCACTAATAAGGAATGTGAAAATAAATAGTAAGTCAAAGATGCGACGAATATTTTGAATCTAACAAGAAAGTAGGTTCCGAGGATAGTGGACTATCTGAGGGTTCTGCTGACGCAGTAAGATTCAAAATAGGCTAAGCATACTAACTTGTTATTTATTTGAATATGCCTAAGGTTAATATAAAGATTACTACTGAAATTATATACTTGAAAAGAAATTTATGAAATGTTAGTTAAAATAACATAATCAATTATATTTATTATTGACACAATATTATAAAAATGTTATCCTAAGTTTACTAATTTTTATCTTCAACGATATATATTAAATATCCTCAATTATATTATATATCATTTAAAAAACAATGTCAATATAATTTATAAAATCTTATTGAAGCAAGTTCTTAATTCAGGTGGGGATTCTTCTACCCCATCTGAATTTTAGAACTGCAAATGCATGGCTTACTTGGCGTTGAACTCTTACTTGAAGAAAAGCAGAGAACCAAAATCTTTTTTTTGATTTTGTGTGAATCGCTTTCACAGAGTGCAAGCAGAGAACCAAAATCTTTTTTTGATTTTGTGTGAATCGCTTTCGCAGAGTGCAAGCAGACAAAACAAAATTTATTTTGTATTTGGTGTGATTCGCTGTACAGAGTGCGTGGGAGACTTATGCCAAGTTAGTCAGGTTAAATTATTTCATTAATAAGGAGGAAATGAAAAATATGAATAACATTGAATTGAAATTGGAAAATGAATGGTTACAACAGGTTCTCAAAGAAATTGAAAAACAGCTTAATGAAAAAAGTAATTTTAAGAAAAAGTTTAGAGATGATGCCATTGAAACCCAAAGACAATTATGGAATGATATAGGTTCTGTTTCTATAGCAAATGGACTGGATCAAATTGTAGATTTTATACAATTCATTAATACTATGAAAACACAAAAAAGAACCCATGAATTTACCAGAAAACTTGAAGAAAAATATAAGAAAATGCTTTTATCACCCTATTTTGGCAGAATTGATTTTCTTGAAAGTGGTGATGAAAAATCAGAAAAATATTATATTGGCATTTCCAATCTCATTAATGATAACTACGATTTCATGGTATATGACTGGAGATCACCTGTCTCCAGCATGTTTTATGACTATGAAATTGGAGACGCTGGCTATGAATGTCCCGAAGGAATCATTAACGGAAAAGTTACACTAAAAAGACAATACAAAATTTATAAAGATAAAATTGAATATATGTTTGATAGTAATCTTAAAATAGATGATGAAATACTTCAAAATATACTGAGTAAAAATACTGATAGTAAGATGAAAGCTATAGCAACCACCATTCAAAGAGAACAAAATAAAGTAATTCGTAATGAAGAGTACAAAAATTTAATTGTTCAGGGTCCTGCTGGAAGCGGAAAAACTTCTGTGGCTCTTCATAGAATTGCCTATTTATTATATAAGCATCGTGATAAGATAACACCTGAAAACATAATAATATTCTCTCCAAATGAAATTTTTAACGATTATATCTCTAATGTATTACCTGAACTAGGAGAAGATACTATGTACCAGACAACCTTTAATGAATATATGAATAACAGCTTATGCAATAACCTTATAAAAGAAACTTATTGCCAGATGATGGAGTATATTCTTGCATCTAAAAAGCATGATTATTATGAAACCAGGATAAACAGTATAAAGTTTAAATCTTCCTTAGAATTTATAAACATATTAAAGCAATATGTAGTTTATCTTGAAAAAAAGAACAGGAACTTTACAGATATAATTCTAAGAGATCATTTAATAATCTCTTCTAATGATATACAGGAGTTATTTTTTAAAGATTATTCCCAACTTCCACTAAAAAGGAGGCTGCATAAGATAAAAGAAAGAATTTTATTCCTCTTAGAGCCTTACAAAAAACGTATGATAGCGGAAGTGGCTAATGAACTCAGAAATTCAGGTGACTATGTAGATAAAATTGAAATTATGGAATTAAGCAAGACCTCTATAGACAATGAAATGAAAAGTGTATACCATGAAATTGATAAAATCACAGCGTTTGATTTGCTAAGTGCTTATAAAAAGCTTTTTGAGAACCTTGAGTTTTTCCTAAGGAAATCAAATACTGACTATGATGAAAAGATCATTGATGATATAAAAATCTATACTTTACAAAATATCAAAGCAGAAAAACTTAACTACGAAGACCAGCCCCCGCTTTTATATCTAAAAGGTGTACTTGAGGGACTTCCAAAAACTTTAGAAATAAAATATGTTATTATTGATGAGGCACAAGATTATACACCGCTTCAGTATGAAATCTTTCATCAGCTTTTTAATTCTGCCAATATAACCATGCTCGGTGATTTGAATCAATCTATTAACCCATTTATGAATGTAGGAAATTACAACAATATATCTAATATATTCCCTAAGGATAATACCTGTATAATAAATTTAACTAAAAGCTATAGATCCACTATGGAAATCACCAAGTTTTCAAGAAAACTTCTCAATAAAAACATTACTGATGAATATATAGAAAGAAGTGGAAATAAACCTTCAGTACTTGGCTTTTCAAATGAAGAAGCTATAAAAGAAAGACTTATTGATGATGTAAAAATATATAAGGAAAAAGGCTATAAATCTATAGGCATTATAACAAGAACTGTAAAGGAAGCGCAGGAAGTATACAGATTCTTAAAAGATAAAATTGAAATTAAAATAATAACCAAAGATGATGATGCATACGTAAGTGATAGTTTGATAATACCAGCTTATCTTGCTAAAGGATTAGAATTTGATGTAGCACTTATATATAATGCAGGAAATGAAAATTATAATTGTGAAGAAGAACGTCTTCTGCTTTACACTGCTTGCACCAGAGCACTTCATGTTCTATGCATATACTACTCAGGCAAAATAACATCCTTATTATCAAAAAGATAAATACACTCCACTTATAGGAGTTATTTTCACCTGACTAACTTGGTGTAAGTTTCCTACGCACTATGTGAAAGTGATTCGCACCAAATTAAAATTTGGGCTCTCTACTTTTCTTCAAGTGGTAGTTCGACGCCAAGTAAGCCATGCATTTGCAGTTCTAAAATTCAGATAGGGTAAAAGAATCCCCACCTGAATTAAGAACTTGCTTCAATATTGTTGAAATAGAAACAAAAGTTTAATATAATATTGTTAATACACTAACAGGTGGGAGGACGGTCCATGGACAAAGAAGAACAGGTCATAATGAGTTTTAGGGAATTATTTAACAAAATAGCTTGGCTTAATAAGTTTAAGATGGAAGACAGCCTTAAGGGTTATAAGTCTTCTGAAGTACATTACATCGAATGCATTGGAAAAAATCCAGATTCCAACGTAACAAAACTAGCTGAGTCCCTTTATATGACTAGGGGTGCCATAAGCAAAATGACCAAGAAACTCATAAAAAAAGGGATCATTGAAAGCTATCAGAAGCCGGATAATAAGAAAGAACTCTATTTCAGGCTTACTGAACAAGGACAAGAAATCAACAAAATCCATGAGGCACTGCACAAAGAGTTTCAAGAGAGGGATAAAGCCGTATTTGAGCAGATAACCCAGGAACAATTTGACAGTATGCTCACCTTTATAGAAAAGTATAATAGTCATTTGGATGCAGAAATAAAGAAGCTAGATATAGCTAGTAAGTCGGAATAAATTTGAATAATGAAACTACAGGCAGCTTAGCTCTATTGAGAACAGGCTGCATTTTTATTGTTATTATTTTGTTGACAAGGAAACAAAATAATGATAGGATAAATATGTTTCCAAGGAATCAAAATTATATCTTTTGAGAGGAGAATTTAAATGTTCAAATTTAGATTAAACAATAGACATAACATAGAACAAACCTTACATAAAAAGGCTTTAATATTCGGTCTTATGTCTGTGTTTCTTTGCGGCATAGGTTTCAGTATTATAACACCTGTGGTTCCATTCTTAGTGCAGCCTTATACAAGCAATCCAAGAGAACAAGCTATAGTTGTTACAATGCTGACGTCTGTTTATGCAGTCTGCGTGTTTTTTGCGGCCCCAGTGCTTGGAGCTTTGAGCGACAAATACGGTCGTCGTCCATTGCTCTTAGTATGCCTTTTTGGTTCTGCAATGGGGTACTTAGTTTTTGGTATAGGAGGAGCTCTATGGGTGCTATTTGCTGGACGCATAATAGAAGGTATAACAGGTGGGAGCATAAGCACCATCTTCGCATATTTTTCAGACATCATTCCTAGGGAACAGAGAACCAAATATTTTGGATGGATGAGTGCTGTTGTAGGTGTAGGCACCGTCATTGGCCCAACTCTAGGGGGATTACTTGCCAAGTTTGGTTATTCTGTACCCATGTATTTTGGAGCAATAATAACTTTATTGAATGTTGTTTATGGATTCTTTTTTATGTCTGAGAGCCTTGGCAAGAATAATAGACTGAAAGAGATTAGCTCTGTAAGATTGAATCCATTTACACAGCTTGCCAGCGTACTTTCCATGAAAAACTTAAAAAGGCTGCTTGTCTCAGCGTTCCTACTTTGGATACCCAACGGATCTTTACAGGCAGTTTTTTCACAATTTACAATGGATACTTTCAGTTGGAAGCCTGCACTAATTGGACTTATGTTTTCAATTATGGGCTTCCAAGACATCATTTCACAAGGTTTCATAATGCCAAGGCTTTTGATAAAACTTAGTGATAAGCAGATAGCAGTTCTTGGAATGGTGTCGGAGATTATAGGTTACAGTCTTATTGCAGCATCGGCTTTGTTCTCATTCTATCCTCTTCTTATCGCTGGAATGTTTATATTTGCTTTTGGTGATTCCATCTTCTGGCCTTCATTCAATGGGATGCTCTCCAAGTCTGTGGATTCTAGTGAACAAGGAAGGATTCAAGGAGGCAGCCAATCTATTCAGGCTTTAGCAAGAATGATTGGGCCTATCATTGGAGGTGAAATATATGTGTCACTTGGTCATGCTGCACCCGCTTTTATGGGCGTGATCCTTATAGCAGCGGCAATACCAGTTTTGTATAAGGGTACGCATGTAAATATGTAAACTTCATACTTTATTTTAAAAAATATATCCCTTCATTTTAAATTACATATGTTTAAATCACAATCTTGATTTAATAGCTTTCTATAAAAATCTATGGCTGTATTTATATCATTTACATATAAACGAGTTAATATCTTTTTTATCTCCAATCATTATCATCTCCTTTATTTATTTGAATGTGCCTTATAAAATAAGAAGATTGTTATATCAATGTTTCTTTTATATTCTTTCAAACTCTATTTCCTTAGATAAAGTTTTTCTTACTGGACAATTTTTAAGCATATTGAATACAATCTGCTTAGCTTCATCTGAAATATCACCAATAATATCAACATGGTAAATAAACTTAGTCTTATTTTCATCACTTTTATCTAAATCTACTTTAACAATTACTTCTTCATACTCAATATTCTTTCGTTCTAATATCATTCTTGTTGTAATATTCAGGCATGAAGCAAATCCAGCACAAATCAAATCATGTGGTCTTAAATATTGTCCTTTTCCACCTTTATCTTCTGTTACATCTGAAAAGATATATTTATTTCCATTTGAAATCTCTGTACAATAATTTTCTTTCTTACTTTTAGAAACTATCATAATATTTATATTACCTCTCATTTATTAATTTTTATATATTGTTCTTGCATAATTTGAAGTATATCAAGTTTTATTATTAAAATAGCTATAATGATAAATCACAGTATTATAGTAAGAACTGATATGTTGTAATCTACAATTTTGACTTAAATTATACCATAATATTCTATATAATCCATTATTAAATACAAAATAAAGTAAGTATTTATTCTATAAATAAGCATTATTCAAGCTATAAAAATGTTCTGAATATTAATTAATACCCATCTAATTTTACCAAGCTCTTAAGCTGAAGGAACTATTTTAAGTAAACAAAATAGCTGTTTAAGATACATTCTTCATTAATCGCTAAAATTATTTAAATCAGCTGGTAAATTTTTTGTAGAATCCTTTATTTTCAATGGTTGAACCTTAACATAGGATGTATTAATTAATAAATAACATTCTTAAAGTACAAAACACCCTAAAATTCATCTTGAATAATACGGTGTTTGAATAAAATATTTTATTTTTATATTTACTACGTCTAAAAAGAAGCTTATGCAATAAAGATATTCAGAATCTCATTCTCACCATGAATAAATAATATAATATACAAGGTAATCCTATAGCAGATAGTATTGTGATTGCAGTATATACTTTTTTCTCATCTTGTAATATAAGCAATAAAAACTTATACCCTAAAATACCAATCAATCCACCCAAACAATTTAGAATTATATCATCGATGTCTGATGCTCCAATGCCTAAAATCCCCTGAATGATTTCAACAGATAAACTCACTATAAGTATAAACAACAGATTGGCTATTACCCTTTTATCATTTTTGAATAATGGCAAATATATACCAAAGGGAATAAAAATAACTATATTGCCAACCACATTACCAAAAGCAAATGTTTTTATATTCCTAGAGCTGCCAGATATATATTCCATTATACTGTGAAAAGGAATGAGATTAATTGACCTAAACTGGGAATGCGAAATTCTTGATAACAACAATATTTTAATTAACAAAAGTATGTAACAAATGGAAACACCATATAAAAAGACTGTTTTAATTCTCTCTCGTTTATTCATAATACCTCCATCTTTTATTTCATTACTACTTATTCCCTGAAGCTCAATCTATAAATAATCTTCAGTTCACACTTTTTTACCACTTCAACTTTAATATCGATAATTATATCATGTATAGCTAATTGATTCTAGGCAAATCATAAATGAAGGAAAATCTTTAAATAATTTTTTCACTGCATTATTCAATTTTCAAATTACAATTTTGTCTATCTACTTAGTTCCCTATAATCACTTTACGAAATAAAACCAGCAAATTATCGCTGGTCTTATTTCGTAATTTTTTTAAATTAATTCTTTATAAATAGTTCTTTATAAATAATTTTTCATAAATTATATAAAATTACACTTAAAAAATAAGGGTTAATTTTCTATAGATTCTATACTTAGTAACTATTTTAGTCTCTTTCAACTATTAATGCAGTTCCCTGTCCTCCACCTATGCACAATGTAGCTAGTCCTCTCTTTACATCTCTTTTCTGCATAGCATGCAATAATGTAGCTAAAATTCTTGCTCCAGAACCTCCTATAGGATGTCCTAATGCTGTTGCTCCTCCATTTACATTTACTTTATTCAAATCAATTTTTAAATCTCTTGTTACCGCTATACTTTGAGCTGCAAAAGCTTCATTGGCTTCAATTAGGTCTAATTCTTCAGCTTTTAAATCTATTTTATCTAAAGCAGCTTTTGTAGCATAAAAAGCACCGTAACCCATTATCTTTGGGTCTAATCCAGATGATGCATAAGAAACAATCTTAGCTAGCGGCTTTATGCTTAATTCTTTTGCTTTCTCTGCACTCATTATAACTAATGCAGCTGCTCCATCATTTAGTCCAGATGCATTTCCCGCAGTAACCGTTCCATCTTTTTTAAAAGATGGCCTTAATTTTGATAATGACTCCACATTGCTTCCAAATCTTGGTTGTTCATCTGTATCAAATACAAATTCACCTTTTCTTGTTTTTACTGTTATAGGTACTATTTCATCTTTAAACTCTCCACTCTTTATAGCCTTTTCAGCTTTATTCTGGGATTTAACTGAAAATTCATCTTGCTCTTCTCTTGTTATTTCCCACTTTTCTGCTATGTTTTCAGCAGTTATTCCCATATGATAGTCATTAAAGGCGTCCCATAAACCATCCTTGATCATTTCGTCAATAAACTGTCCATTACCCATTTTATAACCAAATCCAGCATTATCAACTAAATAAGGCGCTCTTGACATATTCTCCATACCACCTGCTACAATTATATCTGCATCCCCAGCTTTGATTATTTGAGCTGCTAAGCTAACAGTTCTTAAGCCTGACCCACATACTTTATTAAGAGTAAAAGCTGGAATTTCTGTAGGCAATCCTGCTTTTATTGCTGCTTGTCTTGCTGGATTCTGACCTAACCCTGCCTGGAGAACATTCCCTAAAATAACTTCATTGATTTCCTCTGGTTTTATTCCTGCCCTTTTAACTGCTTCTTTTATTACTACAGCTCCTAAATCCACTGCCGGTATATCCTTAAGGCTTTTTCCAAAGGCTCCTATGGCTGTTCTGACTGCACTAACTATTACAGGTTCTTTCATTTTAATCTCCTCCTAATTTTTAATTCTATTTGATTAATAAATGTTTATAGATACCTATTTTAATTTATATTTCGCATTTTAAAATAGACTGGTTGGTTTTTTAATTTCATATGTTAGTTAAAAATTTAACATTGAATTGCATAATAATATTCTTATATATTGTTATGCAATTCAATTTCCAATAAATCTTTTAACATAAAATCAAATGCACTTTCATCTTTAGTTATTCTATAATAAACTATATGACCTTCATATAAAGCAAAAGCTTTTCGAGCTATACTATCCAATTCGTCTTCTGGTACCTTTGAAATTTTTAATGAATTTTTAAAAATCCCAATAAGTTCATTTGTTGAATATGCATACATTTTAGATAAATCCGCTTCTATAAATGCTATTTCTAGCCCTAATATAACTATTGGACATCCAAAGAATTTACCTAGTGATGTAAAATTTTTTAAATCTGATACTAATTTATTTATAAATATATCCCAATTATTATTTGATAACGGCTTAAGCCAATTCTGTACTATAATTTTATAATAATGTTTAGATACTTCAACTGCAAGATCTTTCTTACTAGAAAAGTGAAAATAAAAAGACCCTTTTGATACTCCAGCTTCAGTTAATATATCATTTATACCTGTATTTGAGTATCCATTTTGTAAAAATAATTTAGCAGCTATTTCTATTAAATATTTTTTTGCATTTTCACCCTTTGTTCCTTTAGCCAAAATATTCCCTCCATAAAAATTAATAATTATTATTAACTATGATTTAATAATAAACCGTTCGGTATGTTTTGTCAAGATCATTTTCATTTTTTATTTTCTAATCTGTATTCTTTTGTAATTATTTATCAATTTCTATAATATATTTCTGAGCATTATTATTTTTAATAAAAATTCTTCAATAACAATTCCCAGTCACAAGTATAAACTATACATTAAAACTAAGACTAAAACCATGTATCTATTACACCATAATATTCTATCCATTATTACATACAAAGTGCATATATAAAAAATCTCACTAACCATAACCTTTACATAGCAGTGAGATTTTAATGTTTTTTATCATTAATATTATTTTAGGAATATGAAAATAAATTAGTTATTTATTTGAATGTGACTTACATCATAAGTATATTTACCTTTTCCATATACACTTTCCCAATCTGATATAAATTGTTCTACGCTTGAGTCCGTTAATGGATGGCTTAACAGTTTATCCATTACTTCAGCATTTACTGTTACTGATTGTCCTCCAGCAAGTGCAACCTGATGTACCTGCTGTACATTTTTAAAAGATACTGCCAGCACCTTTGCAGAAATATTATGAACTTTAAATAATTGAATTATTTGCACTACCACATCCACGCCATTTCCTGATATATTATCTATTCTGTTCACATATGGTGCAACAAACTGTGCACCTGCAATGGCTTCCATAAGAGCCTGTTCTGCTGTAAATATATCTGTAGCGGTTATATTTATTCCCTTTTTCTTTAAAATTTTTATTGCTTTTATTCCTTCAGGAATCACAGAAATTTTTATATAAATATTGCCACCGATGAGTTCTTTCAGATATTCAGCTTCCTTAACTATTTCTTCTGCCTTTTGACTTATAACCTGAACGTGAAGCATTTTATCCTCATCTATTTCATTTCTTATTTCTTTCAATATATCTATAAAATTTCTCTTCTCCTTTGAAATTATAGTTGGATTTGTAGTAACCCCACTCATTGGATATAAATCGAAAGCTTTCTTAATTTCTTGCAAGTTTAATGTATACTTCTGTAATATTTATAATATTATTGGTTTCTACGATCAGGCTTTAACCTTCAATTTACAGCCTATAATTTATTTATTGTATATTATTACTTTTTATTATTTTATATTTACCTAAGTTTCGTACAAACGAAATATTAACAATTTCCATAAAATAGTTTCCAAAAAATAAATAGTGGATAATACCCATCCTTAAAGTATAATTTTCTTACTAACAAAAAATCAAGAAAGGCAGGTATCATCCACATGAATAATATTAGCTTTACTCGAGATAATTGTAAAGAAGAAACTACTTCCATTTGGTTAGTTGCAGTTATGCAATTTGGTTTAAAAATGAACT
>Ga0334882_1001340_pt1 | contig 29935 bp, 35 predicted proteins | sample GraSluR1_MG_5_FD_207226 | JGI IMG/M metagenome (GOLD analysis project Ga0334882, IMG submission 207226) | Sludge microbial communities from methane-producing bioreactor in Wageningen University, Netherlands - Granular Sludge_15_04-R1 | ecosystem: Engineered > Bioreactor > Anaerobic >... | reverse complement strand
GTACCGGAAGATGACTGGAAAAAACGGTTGATATACGAGACCAGGAGCACCGTGCTCAAAAATTGCGTGTGGAACCTGAACCTGATCCTAGACAACGATCCGGATCTCGCGGGTTTTGCTTACAACGATCTTGCCGGGCGCATCCAAGTCACATCAAAGATGCCATGGGACAGGCCGGTGGGAAACAACTTCTGGCGCGATGCCGATACGGCACAGCTGAAATCCCTCATCGATATCCGCTATGGGTGTTTCTCGAGCCGCAATCATGATGTGTCTTTCACAAAAATCTCAGATGACCGCCATTTCCACCCCATCCGCGACTATCTGAATGGCTTGCCGTCATGGGATGGCGTACCAAGGGTCGAGGAGCTTTTCATCCAGTACCTGAAAGCCGACGATACTCCCTATGTCAGGGAGATAACCAGAAAAACCTTCGCTGCCGCAGTTGCCCGCATCTACCATCCGGGAACCAAGTTCGACAACGTTCTGGTACTCGACGGAGAACAAGGTATCGGCAAGAGTACGATCGTGAAGGACCTGGTGGGTAGTGAATACTATTCCGAAACCCTCTCTTTGGCCGATATGGAATCCAAGGCGGGTGCGGAAAAGCTGCAGGGGGTGTGGATCGCAGAGATCGGGGAACTGGCAGGAATAAAGAAAGCCGACATCGAGAAGGTGAAGGCGTTCTTCTCCACATCCGACGACCAATACCGCCCCAGCTATGGCAAGGTGGTCGAAAGCCACCCTCGCCAGTGTGTGATCATTGCGACGGTCAACGGAGAACATGGGTACCTTCGCGACATCACCGGCAATCGCCGGTACTGGATCATCAAGTCCAACCTGGCTCGGCATAAGATGACCTGGCAATATTCCGAGGCGTATCGGACCCAGTTCTGGGCGGAAGCAAAGTCAATCTGGCAAAACGGTGAAAAACTATATCTCGAGGGAGACTTTCTGGAGGAGGCGGAGGAGGTCCAGAGCGAAGCCATGGAGATCGACGTGCGCGAGGGTTACGTCAGGAATTACCTCGACTTTCTGCTTCCCGAGAACTGGGAAACAATGGACCTCTATGCACGACGTGCTTTCCTTTCGGAGAAGGACAGCGGTATGACGGTTAAAGGGACCGTCAGGAGAACCGTGGTCTGCAATATGGAGATCTGGTGCGAATGCTTCGGCAAGGACCCCGCCATGATCAGCAAGAACGACTCATATGGCATCACTGCCATCATGCAGAAGATCGAGGGCTGGGGCAAATACCAAGTAACAAAGACAGGAACGCGATACTTCCCGATTTACGGAAAGCAACGCGCCTATGTTTATCAGGGAACGGAACAGTCTTCGGAACGTTCCAAGCCTGTTCCAGAACTGGTTCCATTGGACTATGACGCAATCCCGTTCTGAGGCGCAGGTTTTGGGGCATCAGGAACAATGGAACAAGAATATCTATTACATAAGTGTAAGTAGATATACAGGGAATGAGTAAGGAGATGGGGGCGTATATACGCACGTGGGACTTTATAGGACCCCCTGTTCCTTTCGTTCCACTCGTTCCTTCGTTCCAAAGGGAGATTTGGAATGCTTGAGAAAGAGATCGAGTTGCAGCTGGTGATTGCTGTGAAAAAGATGGGAGGCCGGGCTGTGAAATTCATAAGCCCGGGCTTCGATGGAATGCCGGACCGATTGGTGCTGCTGCCTGGTGGCAAATGCGGCTTCGTGGAAGTGAAAGCCCCAGGGAAGCAACCCAGGGCTCTCCAACGGGTAAGGCATGAAATGTTGAGGGCCATGGGATTCAAGGCATACATGCTGGATTCCAGAGAGCAGATTGAGGAGATCATCAATGACATATACACCGCATGACTACCAACAGTATGCGAGCGACTTTATAGAACAGCACCCCGTAGCAGCGGTTTTGCTGCAGATGGGACTTGGAAAAACGGTCATCACCCTGACGGCCCTTTCCAATCTCCTCTTCGATTCATTTCTGGTACGAAAGGTACTGATCATCGCGCCCCTTCGCGTTGCAAGGGACACATGGCCTGCCGAAATCGGCAAGTGGGATCACCTCAGGGATTTGATCTCATCAGTGGCCGTGGGAAGTACCGCCGAGCGCCTTACTGCCTTGGAACGCAAGGCTGACCTGTACATCATCAACCGCGAGAACGTTCAGTGGCTGATCGAAGAGAGCACCCTGCCCTTCGACTTTGACATGGTGGTCATCGACGAGCTCTCATCGTTCAAGAACCACCGCTCCAAGCGCTTCAGAGCGCTGATGAAGCGCCGTCCAGTGGTAAAGCGCATCGTGGGGCTCACTGGAACCCCGGCCAGCAACGGCCTGATCGACCTGTGGGCACAGTTCAAGCTGTTGGACAAGGGCGTGAGACTGGGAAGGTTCATTGGAGCTTATCGGGATGCGTACTTCAGGCCTGACAAGCGCAACGGACAAATCGTGTTCAGCTACAAGCCTGCCCCCGGTGCGGAGGAACGGATCTACCAGGCGATTGAGGATATCACTATTTCGATGAAGGCATCTGATCATATCAAGATGCCTGAGTTGGTGAGCACCGAGTACCGTGTCGCCCTCGACGATGATGAACGCGCAGTCTATGAGAAACTAAGAAAAGATCTGGTCCTGGATTCCTCGGGGGGACAGGTCACAGCCGCCAATGCGGCAAGCCTCTCAGGCAAGCTGCTGCAACTTGCGAACGGCGCGGTGTACACCGATGAAGGGAATACCATAGCCCTCCATGAACGCAAACTAGATGCATTGGAGGATCTCATCGAAGCAGCAAACGGGCAAAGCGTATTGGTGGCCTATTGGTTCAAGCATGACCTTCAGCGGATTGCAGGGAGACTGGAGAAACTTGGCGTGTCGTTTTCGACTCTGGATACGAGCGACAGTCTGGTTAGGTGGAATAAGGGAGAACTCCAAGTCGCTCTGATTCACCCAGCATCTGCCGGGCACGGATTGAACCTCCAAGGCGGAGGGAGCTTTCTGGTCTGGTTCGGTCTGACCTGGAGCCTCGAGCTGTACCAGCAGACAGTGGCTCGCCTCTGGCGCCAGGGGCAGCAGTCCGAGACCGTGGTGGTACGGCACATCATCACCGACAAGACCATCGACGAGCGCATCATGCAGGTTCTTTCAGGTAAGGCACAAACCCAGGCAGCCCTGATTGAGGCGGTGAAGGCCGAGCTTGCAGGAGGCCCTCGATGACCGAAGCGAGTATGAGGCAGCTGGCTGCAGCAATCGTAGACAGGGCGCTGATGGACTGGCACAAGGCGGTATCCCAGCTGGAGGACAATCCCGACTACCAGCATGCATGGGCGACAAAGGATGAGATCGAGCGGTTCTTCGAGAGCGAGTGGTTTGGTTTCCTGTGCGATATCAACCCCGACTTCACCAAGATTCACCTACAGGAGGCAAGAGCATGAAAGCAAAGGAATATCTGTCCCAGGCATGGTATCTGGACAAGCGCATCAAGACCAAGGAACGCCAGCTCGACTGGCTCAGAAGTCATGCCGTCTACGTCTCTCCCAAGATCTCGAATGAGCCCAAGGTTCCTTCAGCAGAGAAGCGATCACCAGTTGAGGAAGCGGTGGTGCGCATCACTGAGCTGGAGAGGGAGATCAATGACAGTATAGCGAAGTTGATGCGGCTCAAGACTGAGATTGCCGATGTGATACGAAGCGTCAACAGCATGGAGTGCGAGACGCTGCTGGAGATGCGCTACCTCACCTTCTTGGGTTGGGACCAGGTGGCAGCCCAGCTGAACTACAGCCAGGACTACATCTATCACCTGCATAGGAAGGCGTTGGGGTTGGTGAGGGTACCGATTGATTGATTGATTTTCACAATTGATACAAGCAGTCGGGTCCTCAATCACCGAGTATCCCAGAAACTAAGGGGGAAACCTAATAGAGTCAGAGATATGTCCCGTAACATTGGAATTACAAAACTTACGTATTCAATCCCTTGCTTCCAATCTTTTGGAGTCTCGATCGCATCAATTCGAAGCTTGAATGAAATGCAATAAAGACGATAAAGATTTCCAATCTGCCAAGAACCATCGCGAACATCTCTACGAGCAAAGCCGCATTTCCGAGATCCGCATTTGTAATACCGATTGAAAGGCCAACAGTACCAAACGCCGAAGCAAATTCAAAAAGTGCGTCAATCAAGTTGGCCTTTGCCGTTGCCGCAAGTAGGATGGTCCCAACTCCAACAATTGAGAGATAACACAATATATGGGCGGTAGTCTCCAGAATCAACCTCTCGTCAATCATGTTCTTGCCCTGAGCCTTATAGTAAAATCCCGGGTGGATGCTTCTGGCAGAATTAATTCGTGTGCGAAAGTTCAGTGCTATGACCTTGATACCTATATACACCCGTTCCAACTTCATTCCCCCCGCAGTTGAACCAATCCCTCCTCCGATGAGCATCATGATTATTATCACCCCAAGTGAAGATGGAGCCATTCCTCGAAAATCAATAGTAGAGTAACCAGTCGTTGAAAGCGCGGAAATCACATTGAATGTGGCAAGTTTGAATGATTCAATTCCCATTGACTGAAGGTTACGTTGTAATCCGAAAGCAAAGACAGGTATCCCCAGACAGAGAAGTCCAAACAGCAGCTTTACTTCGCTGACACGAACCACTTGTCTCCATTTCATTGTGAAGATGAGGAAAAGTACGGCAAAATTGGTTGTCCCGAACAGCATGAGAATGATAGTCACCACCTCGATCCCGAAGCTGTTGTACTCTCCGATGCTTCCCAACCGGGTTGAAAAACCACCGGTAGAAAGTGAACACATAGCATGCAACAATGATTCGAAAATATTCATACCGACTATACGGTATAGCAAAGTTCCAGCTATCAACAATCCTCCATACATCAGAAAGATGAGCTGGGTGGTTTTTCTCAGATTGGGTAGTAGTTTGTCAGAATGCCCTTCAGCATCGTAGAGTCTCATCGATTGCTTTTCCTGAATGAACATGTTCATCATCATTATAAATCCCAGTCCACCACAAAACTGCATGAAACTCCGATGGAACAGGAAGATCCGTGGTGTAGTGGATGTATCCATCACTGACAAACCCGTAGTTGTCCATCCACTTATCGATTCGAACAAGGACTGGATCAACCGCAGTTGGCCGCTTGAGAAGAGTGGGAATGCACCAATCAACATACCCCATCCCCATGCAAAAAGAACTATGATGCTGCTATATTGCATCGATGACTTCCAGCCAAAATCCCCTACGGTTCCCCTTCGTTTTCTTCCATACAGGAACAAGAAAAGGCCACATACAAGCGAAAATGATGCAGGGATGATGAAGCTACTTGCGTACGTATAGTCCTGCATATTGAAGGGGATGACCAGCAATGGAATCGCGACCAGAATGCCGATCAGCATCATGAATTTGCCCACACTCGAAATTTTAGAAAATGAATATTCCATGGCTTCACCTTCCTGTCAAAGCTTTGATAGCCGGTATTTCCTGTTGTTGTCCGGCAATCAACACAAGGGTGTCCCCCATCGATATTCTGGAATTTCCTCGTGGTACCAAGGCTTCATCGCCGCGCAATATGCAACCTATGATGACTTCCGATGGCAAATTGATTTCCCATAATTGCTTATCCACAGCAGGAGAATACCCGTCGATACGGACCTCAACAATCTGGATGTTTCCACCCCGTATGGGAATGATATTGGTGATGTCGGAGATGAAAGCCTGTTGCTCGATGATGCTCGTGACTGTCGAAATGGTGCATACCGCCCTATCGATTCCCATTGCATAAAAAAAATCGATTTTCTTTGGATCTGAGACAACAGCAACAGTTTTTTTCACAAAAAACTGGGTCTTACACAACTGACATATCATGAGATTATCCTCATCATTGGGGGTCAAGGCGATCGCCATATCCACATTGTGTATGTTTGCATCATCCAGAACATACGGTTTTGTCCCATCACCTTGGACGACCGAGATTCCCGGTATCTCATAAAGGGATAGACAGTCTTCATACGACTCGTTTATGACGATGACTTCATATCCTTTCTTCAAGATGGATTTGGCTAGAATACTTGCTTTCTTGTGACCCCCGACTATTACTATCGATTTTTTCATCTATTGTCCCCTCTCGTCTGTATCTACAATTTGGGCAGTCCTAGGATCATCTGCTGATAAAAGTTGCTCAATCCTTTCCTGGGATAATGAAACAGGACAGAAAGTTTGTATTCCATTTGAATTGAATATTCCTTCCTTATCTCTGTCAAAGACTCGTGCGATCACGTGTTTTACGGAGAAAAGCTGCACTGCCAACTGGGCCACCATGTTGTTGGTATTGTCATCGTTTGTCACAACGAGCAATGTCGCCGCCTTTTGCATCTGGATTTCCTTCAGCTTATCAAGATCAAGCGCATCCCCAACAACCGACATGCCTCCGTAATGTGGTGATAAACGACGGAAGGCGGCCTTATCCTTGTCAAGTATCAATACATCGCCCCCACTATCCGAAATCTTATCCGCTATCGACGCACCTAACTTGCCGCACCCGATAATGATGGTATATGAGTACGATTTCTTCTTCTGTGGTATTAATTGCATGGGTTTTCTGATTCCTCCTCAACGCAACTTTTTTTCGTGGAAGTCCTGTCAGGACGCCCCGATTCACTTATATGCAAAGTACAATCACTCTCATCTATGGCATACGAACCGTGAGAAAACAGAGTTGCATAGGTTTCAAGATTATGGCTCGCCGGCGCATGGGATGGGTCCAAAGCCAAGGCTGCCCGAAAATGTTTCAGTGCCAAGAGATGTTCACCCCGTTTCTCCAATAGAACTCCATACAGGTTGTGCGGATCAGGCAAATGCGGAAATCTTTCCATCATTCTCACCGTTCGCCTCTCGCATTCATCATAAGCCCGCTGCAACAGCAATTTCCGTATGATGTCGCAGTATTTTTGAACCTCAATATCAGTTCTGTCTTGCATATCCATACTTCAGCTCCTCAAAGGTTATTACCCTCTTTCAAGCATCCATATGATAGCAATTTGTATATGAGGCTCCCGTGAGAACGACTGGGATCTCGTGAGAATTGTGTGAGATTTACTCGTATTCGACTATTTCGGGTATATTCCTACGTTGTGAATGGAGCTTATTCATCAACCAGACGATAACCAACACCGATTTCAGTCAAAATATACCGGGGGGTTGCAGGATTACGTTCGATTTTTCGTCGCAGTCCCGCCATCAAAGCCCGCAAGGCTTGGGTGTCGTTGGTATGTCCTATACCGTACAGCTCCTGGAGTAGACTCTTCGTGGTCACCACCCTACCGATATTTTTGAACAGGAATGAGAGGAGTACGTACTCCAGAGGGGTGGTATGCAACTCTTCCTCTGCCAAGTAGACCAATCGTTTGCCAAAATTGATGGTCAATTCCCCTACAGTAACACTTGTCTCAGCCTTCAGGCCAGCCAACCTTTCCCTATGCCGCAATGCAACGCGTATTCTTGCCAATAATTCCATAGTCGAGAAGGGTTTCGTCAGGTAATCGTCCGCCCCAAGGTCCAATGCTGATATCTTGTCCTTATCCTGGTCACGGGCTGAGATGACAATGATGGGCATTTCTGACCACTCCCTGATTTTCTTTATTACTTCCAACCCATCAAAATCGGGAAGACCCAGGTCAAGCAGGAGCAGATCGGTCTGGCCGGTGACCATCTGTGATAAACCATCTTGTGCCGAACTGGCGGTGGAAACCGTGAATCCTACCTGCTCTAATGCGAACTGTAGAAATTTCCGTATCTGTCCATCATCCTCGACAACAAGGATCTTTTCCTTTTTATTCTGCATAGACACATCTCCTTCAACCTATGTTGGTTTTCTCACCCTCGTTTGGCAGATCAATCTGAAGGGGAAGCGTAAAAATGAGTTCCGCTCCAGGGCCATCTGTCCTGTTGCAGGCCTTGATTGTTCCTCCGTGTGCAACAACGATTGATTCGCAGATTGAGAGCCCCAATCCGATTCCCCTACGTCTTTCCTTCTTGTCGCTCTGGCTGGTGAAGAACATCTGGAAAATATAAGGTAAATCCGTAGGTGGAATACCTTTCCCTCTGTCTGCGATATGAAACTCAGCTTGCATCTCCGTTTCATTCTCCACTACCGAGATACAAATCTCCTCATCAGGTTGTGTGTGCTTGACAGCATTGTCCAGGAGGTTGATGAGAACTTGCTCGATGAGTTTCGCATCCATGGGGACCAAAAGAATCTCGGTGGGGATGTTCACCACGACAGATCGATCAGCCAATCGGTTCGCCATCGCCTTGATTGCCGCTCCCACTACTTCTTCGACAACCTCCAGCTGTTTCTCAGGAACCAGTTTGCCTTCATGCAAACGGGTGAGCGCCAGGATGTTCTCTACCAAAGAATGCAACCGCTCGGCATCAGTATAGATATTGTTGGCCAACATGTGTGCATCCGCTTCGGGTTCCGTAACCCCCATGATCATTTCGGAGGTCCCCATGATGCTCGAAAGAGGAGTCCGGAAGTCATGCGAGATCGCTCTCAGCAGATTCCCACGGTATCGCTCTTGTGTTGCCTCCTCCTTCAATCTTTGTCGTTCGAAAACACTTTTCACCCTATCCATTGCCAAGGCAGTGCTTTCAATCATCGAATGAAGAAGTCTCATCTGGGAATCATCCATAAGGGACGCCTCAGAGTTGGGTATCCGCAAGACCCCGAGGATCGTATCACGGCCATACAAAGGCCAATCGTGGAATTCCTCACCTACATTGAATTCAGTTCTCAATCCAGCGATCTGATGTTTCAATGTTTGGGGGTCCTGGACCTCACGCCGAATCTGCTTGCCTTTCATATGTTGCTGAACAAAAGTATGCTCCGGTTCCTGCAATTCAGTATATACCAGACAAGCTGCTTGGCATTTAAAGAGATCGCTGACCATCTCGATCACCGTGCTGACGATTTCCGAGATTTCTGTGGCATCGGTCAAGCGACTGGTCAAACGGTACAAGGCATTCGCATCCGCTTCTCTCCCGCGCGCAATCTCTGCATTCATTTTGATTTTGGAAGTAAGCGTGCTGGTGATGAAGGCGGTCGCCATCATGATGGCAAAGGTAATCAGGTAGCTCGAATCATAGACGGACAGGGTGTAATAGGGTTCGGTGAAAAAATAATTAAACGCTCCGGTAGCAAATATGGAACTGGACAGACCATAGGCGTAACCGCCGGTGAATCGTGAGATCAGGAGAACACCCAATATGTACAACAACACGATGTTTGTTTCAGGGAAGCCGACTGTGCGGAATAATAAACCAGCCAGGGTTATTACGATGAGAATTGTGATAAATAAGAATATGTGCCAAAAAACTTTCTTTCTTTCTTGCTTCTGTTTCATTTTACCTTCTATATGTCTCAGTATTCCCCCACGAGGAAACTGGTGCTTCCTTCAGAATCATTTATACCTCAAATCCACTCGAATAGGAAAGGGCGTGGTTGTCCCATCATATGCCTAGCCTCGAGTTGAATGATTTGAATTATCGGATAATCCTTGTGAAAACGGCTTGAAGAATCGTTAAAATATCAGGAAATAACAGTTGTGCTCAGTTTGCCTTGTGCGCTACTGTACACTCAGACAAGTCCATACAGAGCTCGGGAAATCCTCCCGGGCTTTCTTTTTACCCCAAGGAGTACATCCCATGCCCTACAAGCCCAAGCGACCGTGCAGCCACCCAGGCTGTCCACGACTCACCGAAGGTCGGTATTGTGAGGAGCATGCGAAAGAGGCTGCGAGAACCTACGAACGACATCAACGGGATCCAGGGACCGGCAGGCGATATGGATCGGCTTGGAGGAAGGTTCGCAGCAAGTTCCTAGCCGAGCATCCCTTCTGCGAGCTGTGTCGGAGGCAGGGACGACTTACACCGGCGACAGTAGCCCATCACATCACTGCCACTAGATATGGTGGTACTAACGACGAGGAGAACCTCATGGCGCTATGCCAACGGTGTCACTCGGCCCTCCACGGGCGCCAGAGAGACAGATGGAACGTTAAAAAGTAACTATTTATAGCGTCTACCCTAGGGGTATTTGAATCTCTACACCATATGTGGTGTACAACGGGCAGGGGCAATCACGCGGAAAAATTGGAATTCAAACGGGGGATTGACCCCCTCATCATACGAAGGCGGTGCGACATGGCAAAAGACGGTACCAACCGTGGCGGTGCCCGCGTCGGTGCAGGGAGGAAACCCAAGGCTCTCTCAGAAAAAATCCACGAAGGCAAAGCTGCCCGCGTGGTGCAATTGCCCGAGGCTCCCGAGCTACAAGGCGCGGACATGCCTGAGGTCAAGTATTACATGACGGTCATCCAAAAAAGCGGTATCGAGCTTGATGCCGCTGAGGTATTCCAGGAGACCTGGGATTGGCTCAAGGCCAGGCGGTGCGAAGAATTGGTGAGCAGCCAGATCATCCACCAGTATGCGATGGCGGTGGCCCGCTGGATCCAGTGCGAGATGGCAGTCAGCGAATACGGATTTCTCGCAAAGCACCCTACCACAGGTGCTGCGATTGCTTCTCCGTATGTGGCGATGAGCCGTGAATATATGAAACAGGTCAACCAGATATGGTATCAGATCTTCCAGATCGTGAAGGAGAACAATGCCACCTCCTACCAAGGAGCGAACCCTCAGGATGACCTGATGGAACGACTGCTCACCGCACGCCGGTAGCGCCAAACAATCAAACAACCAAAGGAATTCAAACATGAGAAACCATCTCACATCCGAGAGTGTCTGCCAGGGACATCCCGACAAGCTGTGTGATTACATCGCCGACTCGATCCTCGACGCATGCCTTTCCATCGACGAGTACTCGCGCGTGGCCTGCGAGGTCATGGCGACCAAGGGCCGCATCATCGTCGCCGGTGAGATCACCAGCCGCACCAAGGTCAATGTAAGGGAAATTGTACGTACGGCCCTCTGTGAGAGCGGCTACAATCCCAAGGAATTTACCATCAGCGTGTTCCTGCACAACCAGAGCTCGGACATCGCAGGCGGCGTCGACACAGCCCTCGAGGTCAGGGACACTGACGGGAATGGGGATGAATTGGGAGCCGGGGACCAGGGCACTGTGTACGGGTATGCAACCGATGAGACTCCCACCGCCATCCCGCTGCCGCTTGAGCTCTCCCACCGCATCTGCAGCATCCTGGATAAGTGCAGAAAGAACGGCACCATCATGGGAATCCGAAGCGACGGCAAGGCGCAGGTCTCCGTCGAGTACGAGAATGACAAGCCCTTCAGGGTATCTGCAATCATCGTCTCGGTTCAGCATGAACGTGACAAGAACCTGGACACCCTCAAGGGCGAGCTCATCGAAAAGGTGCTCGAGCCAGCCTTTATCCACTTCCCCCTCGATGCACACACCCGCATCCTCATCAATCCTTCGGGCCGTTTCGTCGAAGGTGGGCCTGCTGCTGATACCGGCCTCACAGGCCGCAAGATCATGGTCGATACCTACGGGGGGCTGGCTCTGCACGGCGGAGGCGCCTTCAGTGGCAAGGATGCTACCAAGGTGGACCGAAGCGGAGCCTACATGGCACGCATGATCGCAAAGAACATCGTGGCAGCCGGCCTTGCCAAACGCTGCGGGGTCTCGATCTCGTATGCCATCGGAAAGGCCGAACCGGTCGCGGTACATGTACACACCTTCGCTACAGGAAAGATCGACGATGATCGGCTGGCCGATGCTGTCCGCACGGTCTTCAGCCTCAAGCCGAAGGACATCATCGAGGAGTTGGGACTGCGCAGTCCCATATACAACCTTACCTCCTGCTACGGCCATTTCGGCAACTCCCTCTTTGCATGGGAACAGGTGAGTGAACGGCATATAGAGGCGCTCAAGGGAGAATTGGATCATGACCATTGAACAGAAACACATCGATGAGCTGCTGCCTGCCGACTACAACCCGCGCAAGGACCTTAAAAGCGGCGATGCCGAATATGAAAAACTCAAGCGCTCGATTGAGCAGTTCGGCTACGTCGAGCCGGTGATCTGGAACAGGACCACCGGCCGCGTCGTAGGGGGCCACCAGAGGTTGAAAATCCTCAGGGACACGGGGCACACCGATCTTGATTGTGTGGTCGTCGAGCTTTCCGAGGACAAGGAGAAAGCCCTCAACATCGCGCTGAACAAGATCAGCGGCGAATGGGATAAGGACAAGCTGGCCTTGCTCATCACCGATTTGCAGGGCCAGGACTTCGACGTATCGCTCACCGGCTTCGATCCGACCGAGATCGACGACCTGTTCAAGGACTCGCTTGCCGAGGGCGTGCATGACGACGATTTCGATGTGGCCTCGGAGCTGGAGAAGCCCGCGATCACCAAGAGCGGGGACCTGTGGAAACTGGGAAGGCACCGCCTGGTATGCGGCGACAGCACCAAGGCCGAGACCTTCTCCCTTCTCATGGCAGGGTCCAAGGCGAACCTGGTGGTCACCGACCCACCGTACAACGTCAACTACGAGGGTACGGCCGGCAAGATCAAGAACGACAATATGGCAGGCGATGCTTTTCTGCAGTTTCTGCTCGATGCCTTCACCAACACTGCAGAGCATATGGCCGACGACGCCTCCATCTACGTATTCCATGCCGATACCGAGGGGCTGAACTTCAGAAAGGCCTTCAGCGAGGCGGGCTTCTATCTCTCGGGGACCTGCATCTGGAAGAAGCAGTCGCTGGTGCTCGGCCGGTCGCCCTACCAGTGGCAGCACGAGCCGGTGCTCTTCGGATGGAAGAAGAAGGGCAAGCACCTGTGGTACACCGGGCGCAAGGAATCGACCATCTGGGAATTCGACAAGCCCAAGAAGAACACTGATCATCCCACCATGAAGCCGGTAGCCCTGATCGCTTACCCGATCATGAACTCGTCGATGAGCAATACGCTGGTGCTCGACCCGTTCGGCGGCAGCGGCAGCACCCTGGTCGCCTGCGAACAGACCGAGCGAAGTTGTTGCACCATCGAGCTGGATGAGAAGTACTGCGATGTCATCGTCAAACGCTACATCGAACTCACCGGCTCCTCGGCAGGGGTGACTGTCCAGCGCGACGGATTGGATTACAGCTACGAGGAAGTCGCTACCGAGGGGGCACAGGATGGATGAGATCACCCTGGTCACGACACTCTCGGTATGCCTGTTCGGCTCGGGGGGCATCGTGCTGTGGCTGCTCAACCGACTTGCAAAGAAAAGCGACGACAGGCTGGCCTATGCCAAGGACCTCAGGGAGATCAAGACCACCATCAGCAGGATCCAGATGGGACTGGTCATGGCATTGGAGAACGACAAGGTCATCTTCAAGTCGCTGAGGACCCATGAGATCAACGGGGAATCGGAGGAACAGGAAGCAAAAATGGACGAGTACTTCCTGTCGCTGCTTGGCAGCAAGGGGGAGAGGGGATGATACTCAGTGCCATATTGCTCGCCTTCGCCGCCTTCCTGGGGCTGGTGATGGAACTGTACAAGAAAAGCCTCCGTCATGATGAATCGAGCGAAAACGAAATCAAGCTGGTCGCCCTCGCCTGCTCGGCGCTCCTGGGATATGTGACATTCCGCATCGTTGCGGGAACAGGCGTCGATGGAGGGCTGAACAACACACCCTACCTGGTGGTCCTGTACACCGTAGTGATCTACCTGCTGCAGCTTCCTGCGTGCATGGCGTTCTGGAAACCACTGGTCAAAAAGTTCATGGAGAGAAAAACCGATGAATGAAATCATGCAGATGCTGATCCTCATCATCCTGGGGTTGCTTGGGATCACACGATTGCAAGCACACAAGACCAAGGACCTGAAAAAGGATATCCAGCAAGCCCAGGTTACGGTGAAGAAACGAGAACAGCAATTGGAGAAGATCCATGAAGTACAGAAGAAGATCACCACCATCACCCAGGAAAAACCTCCTGAAAAGATCGAACCTCCTGAAAGCGGTGACTCTGCTGGCCGTCTTGATCGTCTTGGCCGGCTGCACGAGCGTGCCAACAGTAGAGGAAAATGACCCGTATCGCCAGGCTCTGGTCTCGATGGCGCCTAAGGCTCCAACAATTCCGGCCTTCCCCACCCTGAAGTGGACATACCAGAACGGGTTGTACTGCATATCTGAGACGGATGCCGACAAGCTTCTGGACTACGGGGAGAACGAACTGCCGCTGTTTGCCCACCACTATGACCAATACCTGCGCCAGATGCGACTCATCCTGGATGCTTTCGCGAAACCCTGAATCATAGGACTTGCTATTCATGCAAAGCTGAGCGATCAATGCACCCTACACGGAGGATACATATGGATGAAATGAACCGTAAGAGAGTCAAGGTCCTCAGGGAACAATACCCAAGCGGGTGTACAGTCGAACTGGTGAGCATGGACGATGAGCACGCACCGCCGGCGGGCACCAAGGGAGAAGTCATGCACGTCGACGATACCGGAACAATACACGTTATCTGGCAGACCGGTTCGACTTTGGGAGTGATTCCGGGACTCGACATGGTGAGACGCATGGACGAAGAAATACCTACAAAATAGTGTATCTTATTTGCATATATACACTTGCTATATATCCCTCTTTGAGTGATTACTACAGTACGAAGAAAAACACACCAAAGAGAGGTAGACGGCATGGAAAAGACAACACGGTTCGGAATCGAGATAGAGATGACAGGCATCACCCGTAAGGACGCAGCCCTGGCTGCCCAGACGGTCCTCGGTGGAGAGCTGCTCTACGGTGGATCCTACTACGACACCTATGAGCTGAAGACCTTCGATGGCCGCAAATGGAAGTTCACCTACGACGGATCCATTCGATGCGAGACCAAGAGAAACGGAATCAGGGAAACCGCCACAAGGCTTTACAGCGTCGAGCTGGTCAGCCCGATCCTCACCTACGAAGAGGACATCGAGAAGGTGCAGGAGGTCATCAGGGCCCTGAGAAAGGCCGGGGCTTTCACCAACAGCTCATGCGGCATCCACATCCACCTTGATGGAGCAGAGCACACTCCGCGCTCGATCAGAAACTTCGTAAACATCATCTACGCCCGAAACGACCTCTTTTACAAAGCTCTGGGCATCGAGGCTCAGCGGGCACGGTACTGCAAGAGGATGGACGAACACCTTGTAACGACCATGAATCGAGCCAAGCCGACCACCTTCGCCAAGATCGAGAGCATCTGGTACGAAGGCTACCGGGGAAGCCGGGAGGCACACTACCACGAAAGCCGCTACCATTTCTTGAACCTGCACTCCTTCTTCCACGGCCACAAGACCGTCGAGCTACGCGGCTTCAACAGCACCCTGCATGCCGGAGAGGTCAGAAGCTACATTGTCCTTGCCCTCGCACTGAACACCCAGGCGCTCACGCAAAGCTCAGCGAGCACCAAGAAGCCCCAAGCTGAGAACGAGAAGTTTGCGATGCGCACCTACCTCAACCGCATCGGCTTCATCGGCGACGAGTTCAAGGCCTGCCGCGAACACCTGACCAAGCGACTCACCGGATCAGCGGCATGGAGACGACGGGTTGCCGCCTGAAGGGGCGTGTTCTTGAGACCTTGAGGGCGGGACGACCGCCCTTGGGGTGGTAGAAGACCAAGTGAAGGAGTGTGACAACGATGAAGAAAGTCTATCTGGCCTATGGAAGCAACCTGAACCTCGAACAAATGGGGTACCGATGCCCCGATGCCGCGGTCATTGGAACAACGATACTGCACGATTATCAGCTGTTGTTTCGGGGAGGCCGTCATACTGGCGTGGCCACCATCGAGATGAAACGGGGTTCCAGTGTTCCGGTGCTACTCTGGCAGATCACCGAGAAGTGCGAGAGGGCCTTGGACCGCTACGAGGGGCACCCGCACCTGTACCGCAAGAAGAAGCTCATAGTCAACCTTGACGGCGATGAGCTGGTTGCGATGGCCTATATCATGAACGAAGGACCTCCGATGGCGATGCCGGATGCATACTATTACTCGACCATCCTTGACGGTTACTACGACTGCGGCTTCGACGAGAATATCCTCAAACAAGCGGTTAGGGAATCGATGGAGGTCGGCGATGACTGAGCAGATAAGGGATCAGATCCTCAAGATACGAGATACAGGTTTGACCAACATGTTCAACACGGGGGCGGTCCAGTGGATCGCCTCGCAGATGGGATTCTCCGAGCTTGCCTCCTACCTGGAAAACGGCAATACCACAGAGTATGCGCATTTCATACTCACCGGCGAAGGCTGACAGGAGCCTCCACAAGGTGTCATATCCAACTCTGCATCAGTAGTGTATTTCTTCAAATCTTTGCCCTATATCGGGTTGCTATAGTTTCTGAATTGAGGGATATATACACCAACAAAACAGACACGGAGGCAAGAGCATGTGGAGAGAAGGAACTTTGGAGATCGGATCGAGCGTTTTCAGGTACTGCATCAAGGTGTACGGGGTGGGTTCTGAATACGGGATCGACGAGGGAAGGATCTCCAAGCTGATGCTCAAGAGGAATGGCAACGTCGTATGCAACTACGACCGCGGTTGGGACATCAGGCCTCGTGACACTGATACCAGGCAGGCCCTTGAGAGCCTGAAGAAAACATACAACTGACAACAAGTACCCATCACTTCAAGGGACCCTCGCCGGGTCCCTTTTGTTTGCCCTGAGGAATGAAACAGCTTATGCCGAAACCGAAGAAATACACTCCTACATCCTTCATGGCGAAGGAATCGATCTACGACAAGGGCAAGGCCGACCATGCAGTGGGGTTCATCGAATGCCTCTGCCACACCAAGGGGGTTTGGGCGGGAAAGCCCTTCAAGCTGCTTGGCTGGCAGGAGCAGATCATCCGCGACCTGTTCGGTATCGTTAAAAGTGACGGGTACCGTCAGTTCAACACCGCCTACATCGAGATTCCGAAGAAGAACGGCAAGAGCGAGCTCGCCGCCGCGGTGGCACTGCTGCTGACCTGTGGTGATTTCGAGGAACGCGCTGAGGTCTATGGCTGCGCAGCCGACCGCCAGCAGGCCTCCATCGTCTTCGAGGTGGCCGCCGACATGGTACGCATGTGCCCCTCGCTGAACAGGCGCGTAAAGATCCTCGCCGCGACCAAGCGCATCGTGTACCTGCCGACCAACAGCTTCTACCAGGTGCTCTCGGCCGAAGCCTACTCAAAGCACGGATTCAATATCCATGGGGTGGTCTTCGACGAACTGCACACCCAACCGAATAGAAAGCTCTTTGACGTGATGACCAAGGGCTCGGGCGATGCCAGGGCCCAGCCGTTGTTCTTCCTGATCACCACCGCGGGAACCGACCAGCACTCCATCTGCTACGAGCAGCACCAGAAGGCCAAGGACATCATCGAAGGTCGCAAACACGACAAGACCTTCTACCCGGTGATCTACGGCTCGGAGGAGGACGACGACTGGACCGATGCAAAGACATGGAAGAAAGCCAACCCGTCGCTTGGGCATACCATCACCCTCGAGAAGGTGAAGGCGGCCTGTGACAGCGCGAGGCAGAACCCGGGCGAGGAGAACGTGTTCCGTCAGCTCAGGCTCAACCAATGGGTCAAGCAGGCGGTACGCTGGATGCCGATGGAGAAATGGGACCTGTGCAACTTCCCCGTCGATGCCGAGGAGCTCGAGGGCAGGGTCTGTTACGGCGGACTGGATCTCTCGTCGACCACCGATATCACTGCGTTCGTGCTCGTATTCCCACCCAGGAATGAGCAGGACAAATTCGTGATCCTTCCCTGGTTCTGGATACCCGAGGACAGCCTGGGCCTGCGTGTGAGGCGTGATCATGTGCCCTACGACGTATGGGAACGAACCGGCCATGTACAGACCACCGAAGGCAACGTGGTCCACTACGGCTTCATCGAGGCCTTCATCGGCGAGCTCGGCAAGAGATACAACATCCGGGAGATCGCGTTCGACCGTTGGGGAGCGGTGCAGATGGTGCAGAACCTTGAGGGCATGGGCTACACAGTGGTGCCCTTCGGACAGGGATTCAAAGATATGAGCCCCCCGACCAAGGAGCTGATGAAGCTGGTATTGGGGCAGAGCATAGCACATGCGGGACATCCGGTGCTCCGCTGGATGATGGACAACATTTTCATCCGCACCGATCCGGCTGGAAACATCAAGCCCGACAAGCAGAAGTCCACCGAGAAGATCGACGGCGCGGTTGCCACAATCATGGCACTGGATCGGGCGATCAGGTGTGGCAACGAAGTGCGCGAATCGGTCTACGAGGACCGAGGCATCCTCTTTATCTAGGAATCAGGAGATACACATATGGGACTCATATCCAAGCTTGTCACCAGAACGCGTGACAAGCCGCAAAACAGGACCAGCGGGTCCTCATACAGTTTTCTCTTCGGAGGATCGACATCCGGCAAGGCGGTGAACGAACGATCGTCGATGCAGATGACGGCAGTCTATGCCTGCGTGCGCATCCTGGCCGAAGCGATCGCAGGCCTGCCGCTCCATCTGTACCGTCACGACGATGACTCGAGCAAACACAAGGCCAAGGATCATCCGCTGTACACCCTGCTGCACAGCGAGCCCAATGCGGAAATGACCAGCTTCGTGTTCCGCGAGACGCTGATGACCCACCTGCTGCTCTGGGGCAATGCGTATGCGCAGATCATCCGAAACGGCAAGGGCCAGGTGGCCGCGCTGTACCCGCTGATGCCCAACCGCATGCAGGTCGACCGCGACAAGAGTGGCAAGCTCTACTACCAATACACCACCAGCGCCGAAGATGCTCCCACCATGCAGGGAAACTCGGTGGTACTGGACGCCTCAGAGGTACTGCACATACCGGGCCTGGGCTTTGACGGGTTGGTGGGCTACTCGCCGATTGCTATGGCAAAGAATGCCATCGGTATGGCGATAGCCTGTGAGGAGTATGGGGCGAAGTTTTTCGCCAACGGGGCTGCCCCAAGCGGGGTGCTGGAGCACCCGGGAACGGTGAAGGACCCTTCCCGCCTGCGCGATACGTGGCAGGGCCAATTCGGCGGCTCGTCCAACTCGCACAAGGTTGCGGTGCTCGAGGAGGGGATGAAATACACCCCCATCTCGATATCGCCCGAGCAGGCGCAGTTTTTGCAGACACGCAAGTTCCAGATCAACGAGATCGCACGCATCTTCCGCGTCCCCCCTCACATGGTGGGGGACCTGGAGAAGTCCTCGTTCAGCAACATCGAGCAACAGTCGCTGGAGTTCGTCAAATACACTCTCGACCCGTGGGTCATCCGCTGGGAGCAGGCACTTTCGCGTGCACTGTTGGCCTCCGATGAGAAGCAGACGCATTTCTTTCGCTTCAACGTCGAAGGTCTGCTGCGTGGTGATTACCAGAGCCGCATGGGCGGGTATGCCACAGCACGCCAGAACGGATGGATGAGCGCCAACGATATCCGAACGCTGGAGGACATGGACCAGATAGCCGACGAGGACGGAGGAAACCTATACCTCATCAACGGAAACATGCTCCCCCTCTCGCGGGCAGGGGCATTCGCAGACAAGGCTACCAACACATCCCAGGAGGAGAGTAATGAAGAACAAGAAGTTCTGGCAATGGAAAAACCAGAGCGAAGACGAAGGCAGAGCGAGAATCCTTGAGCTGTCGGGCACGATCGCCGAGGAGAGCTGGTTTGATGATGATGTCACCCCCGAGCAGTTCCGAAGCGAGCTATTCGCCGACAGCGGCGAGGTGACGGTGTGGATCAACAGCCCCGGTGGGGATTGTATCGCAGCGAGTCGCATCTACGCGATGCTCATGGATTATCCGGGGGCAATCACGGTGAAGATCGACGGGATCGCAGCGAGCGCAGCTTCGGTCATCGCGATGGCGGGCACCAAGGTCCTGATGGCACCCACCGCACTCATGATGATCCACAATCCCATGACGCTCGCCTATGGCAACCATCAGGACATACAAAAGGCCATCGGCATGCTGGATGAGGTGAAGGAAAGCATCGTCAACGCCTACGAGATCAAGACGACCCTCACCCGGGCGAAGATCAGCCACCTGATGGACAACGAGACGTGGATGAACGCGAAGAAGGCCATCGAGTTGGGCTTCGCCGATGCGATCCTCGAGGACGCGAAGAAAGCGTCCAATGAGGCATCGTATGCATTCTCGATGCGCACCTCGCAGCTCTCACTGATGAACAAGATCACCGAAACCTATGCAATCGCAGAAGACCAGGAGCCACCTGAGGAAGGCACAACCGGGCTTAACGAGCTCGAGAAACGACTGAATCTCATCAAACCCCAATAGGAGAAGACACAATGGGAAAGATCAACGACATGCGTGCTCAGCGCGCGAAGACCTGGGAACAGGCGAAGGCATTTCTTGATGCGAAGCGCAACGACAAGGGCATCCTGAGCGCCGAGGACACCACCACCTACGAACGGATGGAGGCTGAGATTGTGGATTTGGGCCACGAGATTGAGCGCCAGGAGCGCATCGAGGCGTTCGAGCGCGAGCTGAACGCACACGTGGGCTCTCCAATCACCAGCCGCCCCGATGGAGCACAGAAGGCTGAGAAGAAAGCAGGACGTGCTTCGGACGAGTATCGAAAGGCATTCTGGAACCACCTCAGACGCCGCGAGAACGCACCAGAACTGCGTAATGCATTGCAGGTGGGAACCGACACCGAAGGCGGCTACCTGGTGCCCGACGAATTCGAACACACCCTCGTGACAGCGTTGGAGGAGGAGAACCTGTTCCGCTCAATTGCCAGGATCATCCAGACTGCCAGCGGAGACCGAAAGATCCCCATTTCCGCATCCAAGGGCGAGGCGGCATGGATCGATGAGGAGGGAACGTATCCTGAGAGCGATGACAGCTTCGGGCAGGTGACCATCAGCGCCTACAAGCTGGGTACGATCATCAAGGTGAGCGAGGAGCTGATCAACGACAGCGTATTCGACATCGAGTCTTACATCGCCACCGAGTTCGCCCGCCGTATCGGAGCCAAGGAAGAGGCAGCGTTCTTCACCGGGGACGGATCGGGCAAGCCCCTGGGAATCCTTGCCGCATCTGGAGGGGCTCAGATCGGCGTCAACGCGGCATCCGCGACCGCCCTGAATGCCGATGAGGTCATCGACTTGTACTATGCGCTTCGCTCTCCGTACCGCAAGAACGCGGTGTGGGTGACCAATGATGCCACCGTCAAGGCACTTCGCAAGCTCAAGGACGGCAACGGGCAGTACATCTGGCAGCCTTCGCTGACTGCAAACACCCCTGATACCATCCTGTCCCGTCCGGTGAAGACCTCGGCTTACATGCCCGAGATCGCAGGTGGGGCCAAGACGCTGGCCTTCGGGGACTTCTCGTACTACTGGATCGCCGACCGCCAGGGACGCACCTTCAAGCGCCTGGGCGAACTGTTCGCCCCGACCGGGCAGGTGGGGTTCCTCGGGTCCCAACGTGTGGATGGGCGACTGATCCTCGGCGAGGCCGTCAAGGTCCTGCAGCAGAAAGCCTAAGGGAGGTAATTGATGTCATATAACACCAAGAACTACCGCGAGCAAGGCGGTGAAAAGACTGTCATCGGCGGCGAGGTGATCCTCGCAGCGAATGCGAAGGTGACCATCGATCCTGGGGCGGTCATCGAAGGGCTGCCCAGTGGCAGCTTCACTCCCGCTGCCAGCCAAATAGACAGCACGGCTACCACCATCGAAGAGCTGGTGGTGGATTTCAACGCACTGCTGGCCGCCCTCAAGAGTGCGGGCCTGATGGCCAGCTGACAGTAAACGGATTAAAAGGATTTTTAGGGGCATCCCGGTGAGAGCCGGGGTGTCCATCACCTGTATGATGGAGGAAGCGCATGATCGCAAGCATCGCCATGTTCAACACCTACAGCGGCAACTACGAGGACGCAAGCGAGGCCGTAGAGCTCAAGGGCGCCTTCCTCTGTACCGCTGAGGATATCGTGATCTCGTACCTGGGCTTCGATCCGAAGCAGCAGGAGTATACCGATGTGGTCGCCTCGGGCTCTGGTTCCCGTCGCCTGTACCTACCCTGTCGCAACATCACCGCTGTCCAAGCGCTCACCGTAGGAACGACCGCTGTGGACACTGCCCTAGTAACCGCATGCGACGACCATATCCGTTTTGTGGACCATGCCACCAAGTTTCCAATCGGTGAGGACAATATCGTGGTGAGCTTCACAGCGGGATGGGAAATCGAGCAGATGCCTTCGGTGATCGTCGTCTCGATCCTACGCATCGCCACGCTCATGCTCAGCGAGACCGGGGGGAACATCGGCCTGACAGGCAAGAGCTTTGCCGACAACAGGCGCACGTTCATCAATTACAGCAACTACCGCAAGTACCTCCAACCGCTGGACAGCTTGCGCATCCTGGGGTTCTGACATGTTTGAGAGACGGAAACGATACAGCACTGAAAGCGTATCGGTCGAGACTGACCTGGCTGAAGCACTCTCCTACCTCGAGGGTCTGGGGGCGAAGCGGCACAAGGCGATGCGACGTATCCTGGGCGGCATCGGCACGGCCGCAAGAGCCCAGGTGCGTAAGGCCTACAAGTCCCACGGGCTCTCCAAAGGAAGTGGGGCGCTGTACAAGAGCATCAGCCGCCGTGTGATCCGTAGCGGCAAGGCGGTCATCGTCGAAGCCAAGGCTTCCTCACAAGAGACCAAAGTATTCTACGGCTACGCACTGGCCAAGGGAGCGAGGATCACTGCCAAGGATGGAGGATACCTCACATTCCAGAAGGACGGGAAATGGGTGCGCGTGCACTCGGTGAAGCTTCCCGAACGCGATTTCGTAGCCGCTCCGGTGAAGAAGTACCTGAGCTCTACCGCCTTTAAGACGAAACTCGATCAGCTGGTACAGCGGGAGGTGGCGCGCATTGAAAAGGAGAGTAAACGATGATAACTGAGATGCAGGTGCTCGAAAGGCTCAAGGCGGTGATTGCCACCGATTTGATCGGATTGCAGGAGAGCGAAGAGGGGATTTCCATCGAGCAATTCGACGATAAGAACATAGAGATCGATTTCCCCGATGTGGACAGCATGAGGCGCCCTGCGATGCTTTACATCCAGCCCGATTATGAGAACCTCGAGCCGCTGGGCATGCATAGCGACCTGGCCACCATGCGCGCAACCATCTTTCTCCTGTGCAAGAGTGCACCCAACGCGATTCTGGTCAAACGTGTATTCGCACTGTATGGAGCCCTGTACCTACTCGTACGAGGTGATCCCACCCTGGGGGGCTTCATCGAGGACGCGTGCATCACCGACATGGACTACTACCCTGCCGTAACCGCAAGCACGACGGTCACCGCCATCGAGGCAAGCATCGACTTGCAGTGGTCCAAGGAATTCTAAACAAGAGAGGAAACACATATGGCATTTTACACAGGAACGGGATCGCGGCTGCAGGCAGGCAAGGAAAGCTCCTTCGCCCAAGCTGCCAGTCCCACAACACTGGTCGATCTGACCAGTGAAAGCATCAAGGTTGCTGTCGAGAAAGGGGATGAGGGCTCGCTGCTGGGAAGCAAGACCGCAACGAACCGGGATCTTCTGGCGGTGACGGTGGAGGGCTCGGTGAGCTTCATCCTCCGACCCGAATCGGCCGGTCTCATCCTACACGCCGCCCTGGGGGGAGAAGACACCTGCGCCCAGGTGGGAGAAACGGATGCGTACACCCACACCATCGGCCTTTGCGATGTGAACGAGGCACTTCCCAGCCTCACCTTCACCATCGACCGCAAGGCGGCAATCAAGCGCTATGCGGGTTGCACCATAAGCGCCCTCAGCCTGGATTGCGCGGCCGGCGATTATGTGAAGGGCAGCATCGATATCAAGGGGACCACCGAGGAGAGCGGAACCATTGAAGAGGCACTGAAGAGCTTCTCCATCCCCTCGTACCGGTGCACCAATGCGACCTTCACGGTCAACGGCACAACATACGACATCACCAGCGCATCGCTGAAGATCGATAACGCGCTCGAAAGCTCCCCACGCACCTATGCCTCAGGCCTGTATGCAGGAAGGCCGCAGCATGGAAAGAGAGCTGTGACCATCAACTTCGAGATCCCCTACAGCGCCGAGGTTGAAACGCTCAAGAGCTCGTATCTGACCAGCGAGGAGAACGCATCGGTTCAGCTGACATTCTCCTCGCCCATGGCGGGACACAGCATCACCATCACCCTCTCGCATGTGGCCATCGGCGAGGTGGATGCGAATGTCGGGGGAACGGGCATACTCAGCTCCACCGTTGCAGGCGAGGCACTCAGTGTGGGCACCGAAGAGCCCATCACCATCGTGATCACCGACAAGATTTCGACACCCTACGGAGGATAACAGACATGTTCATCAAGACAAAACATTACGAGAATTGCATACAGAAGGTACGCATTGAAGTGGGAACACTGGTGGGACTCAAGGCCGACGATGAGGCATTCATGGTGCTCAAGGAGCTACCCACCTTGGAGATGCTCCGACTCAAGGAAGCCTCAGAGCAGGGGGAGAACCAGACACTCACCCTCCTTCGTGATCTGCTTCCCTCGATCCTGGTTGACCACAACTTCTACGAGGATGCGGATGCCAAAAAGAAGATGGACAACCGCGAAGTTGCCTCACTGGTGTTCGAGTCGCTGGATCTGACGGTGAAGGTCGTCAACGAATACACCCATGCCGCTTTTTTTTCCCGTGCGGACGCGAGCGGCGCCAGATCGCGTCCCTCTGCTGCGAGGTCTTCAACGGAAGGCGTAGCGCCGAGCTCTACAGCGAATACGGCCGTTGGCTCTTCTACATAACCGACCTGTACCTGCCCTGCTGCGATTCTGAGAGCGGGGACTTCAGGCACCTGCCATTCGCAGGAACACTGATGGACCAGCCGTACATGAGCATGCAGATCCTCAAGCTGATTCAGCTCAACTACCGGAGACATGTGCATGAGCAGGCTAAGAAAATGACACAGAAACACTAATCACAGGGCGTCCATGGGGCGCCCTTTACATTGCATAAGGGGAAAGCGAGTATGGCAGCACAAGCGAAAGTCATCATCAAAGGCCAGAACGACATCGGAGGGGCTGTCAAATCAGCTGCAGCCGACCTGGGAAGCCTCAAGGGTGCTGCAACCAAACTGGGTGGAGTGCTTAAAGGCGCCTTCGCCGCCACCGCGATCATCGCTTCAGTGAAGGCTTTGGGAAGCGCGGTGAGCTCAACATTCTCCGAGTTCTCCGCTGCCGAACGATCCTACAAGCAACTCGCCCTCGCACTGGGCGACAGCACCTCGTATGAGAAGGTTACTGCCGTGGTCGAGCGGCTGAGCAGCCAGACACTCTCTGGCAAGGGCGATATCGAATCCATGGTCGCCCAGCTGGCCGCCCTGGGCAAGAGTGCCGACGAAATTGAAAGCATCTCCGAGGCTGCAGTGTACCTGTCCAACGTGACGGGCAAGGACCTCAACGGCTCGATGATGAACCTGCTGGATTCTTACACCGGGGCCACCGGGGAGCTGAGAAAGCTCGGCATCGAGCTCGATGGCCTCACCAAGGACGAGCTCGCACACGGAGCGGCGGTCGAGGCGGTGATCGACAAGCTCGGCTCCTACTCGGCGATGATGGCCGATGGGGATACCGCCCAGCACCTGACGAACATGAAGAACACCTGGGGCGACATCCGCCAGCAGGTGGGCGGCATCATCGATTACAACTTCGGTCCGTGGTTGGGCAATCTCGATGTAGCATTCAGCGGCATCAAGACCAACCTCACCAATATCATCAACTATGTTGGGGCGGTGATGAAGAACCTGCCCCAAGCTTTCAAGCTGACGCTCTCGACCGTGTGGGAATTGCTCAAGCGCACCTTCGAGTGGGATTCGCTCAAGCTGATCATCACCACCACAGCCCAGAATATCGGCATCGTCATCAGCGCCATGCTCAAGGCGGTGTTCGAAAGCATCCCCAAGCTGCTGGGCAATGCAGTACTCGGCATCATCAGCTGGGTCACCTACATCGCGCTGAACATCGAAAGTGCGATCCTGGGGGCATTCCAGAATGCGATCAACAAGGCGGGGGACAAGATCCAAGGCACCTGGGTGGGAAAGATCTTCGGCTTGGGTGACAAGCTGGCCAACCTTGATATGGGCGCAGAAGAAAGTAAAAACGAAGCTACGTTCTACAAGCAGCAGGCCGACCGGAGCTTCGAGAATTTGGGACCGCTGTTGCGTGACGCGCTCACCGATGCAATCGATACCGCCCAGACGGTCGTACTCAATAGCGCCGACATGGTCTCTTCCCTGTACGGCGATATCGGTCTTGATTTCAAGACTGCACTCGATGAGATTGTCGCACCTGACCTTGAGGTGATCGCCCAGAAGGCTGATGCGGCGAATCAGACCAAGCTGCTTTCTCAGATCGCCTCCAGTGGTGAGGGCACGGCAGCCTCTACTGCTGAGACAGCCGATAACACGAAGCAGACCGACACACGCATGGGCTCTCAGATCGCCTCGATGCTCTCTGACGGATTGACCAGTGTGTTCACCGGCCTGTTCGGGGACGTAAGCGGAGGCCTTATGGGCATGGTGGCCACCGAGATGCTGGGAGGGGTGACTGCGATCATATCAACGTTGCAGCCGATCATCGACATCATCTTCAACACCCTCTCTCCCTTGGGCATCCTGCTCACCATCCTCCAGGGGTTCGTATCGATAATGGAGCCGGCGCTCACGGCGGTGTTCCAGCCACTGGTGGATGTGTTCACCTGGATCGGGACCACCTTGGCAAGTCTGTTCCTGCCGGTCTTGGATGTGCTGCACACAGCCTTCGCCTTGGTGGGAAACATCCTCATGGCGGTCCTTACCCCTGTATTGCAAAGCCTTGCCCCGGTCTTCCAGGTCATCAGCGGCATCATGATGGCATTCTCACCCATCCTGCTGTTGGTGGCCAAGGCGTTCACGATCCTCATGAGCCCGCTACAGTACGTTGCCGACCTGCTCTCCTGGCTCGGAAGCTGGGTGCAGTACCTCGGGTCTGTTATTGCCACCGCGGCCTACAACCTTGTGCACCCGTTCAGGAAAAAGAGCTATGCATCCAGTCCCGGATCCTTTTCCAGCGACGCCTTCAGCGGCCTTGGTGATCGCCTGGCGAACATCGATGCGATCGCAGACCAGGGGAGCGTGGCAACCGACGCGGTCTCCACCACCACGGCAGTGGGAAACGCAGGGTATCAGGGCGCGACGCAAGTGACTATCAACATCTACCAGCAGGCGCCGGTTGTAGGAAGCGACGGGATGCGCGCCTTCGCCCGGATGATCCGAGGCGAGTTCGAGCGGCTGGACTACTACGGAGTGACAACCTAGATGAGCATCATACACAGCCCCTCTCTCACCCTCACCTTCCTGGGAGGCGACCTGGAGGCGGGACACTCCTTGGTACAGACGATCGGCGAACAGCATATCGCAAGCAGGTCGATCACCTTCCACCAGCAGCTGCTGTCCGGCTTGAAAAGCGCCTCGAATCAGGTTGATCTGCTTATGGATAAGGCTTGCCCTGCAATCGAGGATATCATCGCCACAGAAGGCGATGTGAAGGCCGTGCTCTCCGACGGCACTGAGACCCTGTTCACCGGATACCTTTCGACCAGCTACAGCTGGACGATCAGCCACAGCGGAAAGCAAGCGCTGGCGATCACCATCGAGGACACCGGCACCCGGTTGTTGGGAAAGGCTTTCATCGAAAGTGGACGGCACTTATTCAACTGCATGGCCAGCGAGGCGATCGCCTCTATCTGTACAAGAGCGGGTATCACCGTATCACCAGATTGCATTTCCCTCACTGCACCGGTCACCCGAAGCGTGGATGGATCTGCAACCTGCGGCGAGCTGCTGGACCAATTGGTCTATGAGCTGGGCTGTGTGTATTACTTTGATGCACTGGGACACCTCAGGCTCTTCAAGGTGGATTGCACTTCCACTGAGAACCTTCCCACCCTCGATAAGGACGACTTGGTTGTGGTGGGAGGCAAGGCGATCACGCTTTCCAAGAAGATCCGCCAGTACAAGAGTGCGCGGGTTTCATTTTCCCGTTTAGGGACGGCAGGCGACTATCTGGTGTACCGCAATACCACAGGACGAGGGGATGGGCACCCGTATTGTTACCTCAAGCTGGAAGGTGGTGCGCACTTCGACGGCAGTGAAATCTATACCGAAGCCGAATGGACCGAAACCCAGACGGACAGCTTTCGCACTCCCGCTCTGATCGAAGCCTGCAACGCCGTAAGCGAGATCGATATCGTGGGATCGAGCGACATCATCGCCGTTTCCAATGTGCGCACCGAGTTCACCGCCGAAAGCGGCTACATCACTGCCAACATCGCTGCGGTAGGCGGTCCGTACCTGCAGGTGGCGGCACACAACAACGGGACACTGGCCTACCACATCACGCGCCTGGATGCCTATGCCGACATCATCTATGTGCGTGATGTGAACATCGTCAGGACTGCCGACAGCGTCTACGAAGGTGAAAGCTCGGACAATTTGCTCTCTGAGGAGCTGCTGTTCGTGCACGAGCGAACCCTGGCCCAAGAACATGCAAACCTCCTGGGCCAGTTCCACCGCCATGCTGGCAGCCAGTACACCTTCTTCTCGGCCGTCGACTTGAATTGCGGCACCCTGGTACGCCTGATCGACGATGCCTTCAGCGGCCTGAATGTTTCAGTGCTGGTAACCGCACGCACCTTCACCGATGAGAGTGCAGTGTACCGCTACGAGGCGGTGGGCATCTCGGCATTCGACCTGAGTGCCCCAGCCTACCTAGAGGTGCTCGACAGGGGCAAGAACGACACAATCGGTTCCCCGGGACCACCGGGGGTGGACGGCTCGTCGTATACCGTATCCATCCAGTCTTCCAACGGTTCGATCTTCCGACCCGAGCAGGTCGATACGATCCTCACCTGCCACGTCTTCCAAAACACCATCGAGATCACCGAAGCGCTGGATGCCTCGCGTTTCCAATGGAAGCGCCTCAGTACCGACCCCGTCGATGACGGGCGGTGGAACACCTCATCAAAGGCAATCGCCCATAAGAGTGTCGAAATCAAAAACGCAGACTGCGTCGGGCGTACGGTCTTCTTCTGTGAGATCGACCTGACCGGCTACGAAGCATAAGGAGCACCTACCATGGCAAAGACAAGCGCCAGTTTCACGCTGATGGATTATACCGACGGTATTTCCCTCATCACCGGTATCGACAGCAATCTGCCCCTCACCAGCCTGTACGATACATCGAACCAGACCCTCAACCCCTCGTGGGCAGGAGACACCTCGCTGCAGCTCACCCCCGTGGTACGCAAGGCCGGAGGGACCGATGTCGTTTCTACCATGACAGCCAAGGCCTGGAAGCGCCGCATCGCGGGTTCTGCCACCTGGACTACGGTCACCAGCGGTTCCAACGGTGAGACGATCAATGCCACCAGCGGGGTACTCACGGTGAGCGAGGACAAGCTCACGACCGATGTGTGGCAAATCGACTACCAATTCAGCGGCACCTACACCGACCCGGTTCTGAACCTCGCCTTTCCCGTCACGATCGTCATCACCCTCTCTCGGGTGGCAAACGGCACCTCATTCGTAGTCGCCCGGGCCTACGCCACCGGAGGCAGCCAGTTCAAGAACCACAGCCCTTCCTCGCTTTCAGTCAAGGCTGAACTCATCCGCGGTACCACCAAGGACACGACAAACCTCGACTACCAGTGGAAAAAATCGATCAACGGGACCGTCTGGGAGGATATCGCAGGAGCAACTGCGGCCACCTTGACGGTCACTCCTTCCATGGTGGATTCGTTCGCCATGTTCAAGTGCTCGATCCTGGACACCGACGCCACCTCCGACACTTTCAACACCAGC
>Ga0334882_1001338_pt1 | contig 29970 bp, 26 predicted proteins | sample GraSluR1_MG_5_FD_207226 | JGI IMG/M metagenome (GOLD analysis project Ga0334882, IMG submission 207226) | Sludge microbial communities from methane-producing bioreactor in Wageningen University, Netherlands - Granular Sludge_15_04-R1 | ecosystem: Engineered > Bioreactor > Anaerobic >... | reverse complement strand
CGGAGAAGGGGGCCTTTCCCGCCTTCGAAGCGGATAAATTTCTGGCCGCCCGGTTTGTTTCCGAACTGCCCGAAGAGCTCCGGGAGAAGATCCGCCGTCAGGGGATCCGGAACATCCAGATGAACACCGTGGCCCCCACGGGTACCACCAGCCTCAGCCTGGGGCAGAACTGCTCCTCCGGCATCGAGCCCATCTTCGCCCTCCAGTACGACAGGACCATCCGCACCGGCAAGGGGGATGAGACGGTTAAGCAGCGGGTCTACGACTACGCCTGGAAACTCTACCAGGAAAAGTTCGGGCAGGATGCCCAGGTGCCTCCCTACTTTGTTACCACCGCGGACATCGATCCCTACGCCTCCATCGACATCCAGGCGGTGTTCCAGAAGTACGTGGACCACTCCATCTCCAAGACCCTGAACCTGCCTCCGGGAACCACCTTTGAGCAGTACAAGGATTTGTTCCGCTACGCCTATCAGAAGGGGCTCAAAGGTTTTACCACCTTCAATCCCCAGGGGTCCATGAAGGGCATCCTGGAGTATAAGGAAGAGAAAGCCATCCACCGGCGGTTCGCCCCCCCCCGGCCCCAGGATCTGCCCTGCGAGATCCACCGGTTGCCCCACGGGGGCCGGAACTACATCGTCATCGTGGGAATCCTGAAGGGGAGCCTCTACGAGCTCTTCGTTCTCGATGACCCGGATAACCGGATTGAGCTGGGACCCCACAACGACGGGATCGTCCGAAAGGTTTCCACCGGCCGGTACGATCTGATCCACAAGAACGGGAAAGAGACGGTGATCCTGCAGGACTTCACCCGCAACTTTGATTCCCCCGACGCCTCCCTGGCCCGGTTCATCTCCATGGCCCTGCGTCACGGGACGCCCCTGCAGTTCGTGGTGGATCAGCTCTTAAAGGACACCAACTTCACCGACTTCGAACGGGGCGTCTCCCGGGTGCTGAAACTCTACATCCAGGACGGGGAAGAGGTGATCACCAGCGGCAGCAGCTGCGAAGAGTGCGGCGGCAGCCTGGTCTTCAAGGACGGCTGCGTGGAGTGCCGGGACTGCGGGTGGAGCAAATGTTCGTGATTTTGTATTGACACGATTTACAGAAAAGGATATCTTTCGGGTGTTACTATGTAAAAGAACGTTAGTATGAATAGAAACACCTGAAGGAGATTTCCCATGAAGAAGATTTTAACAGCCGTCGCCGTTCTGGCGACGATGATCGTGTTGACCGGCTGCGGCGGATCGAAGGAAGGGGCCGGCGCCGGAGCCGAGGCCAAACCTGTCACCGTCGGCATCGCCAAGTTTGTCACCCACCCCGCTTTGGATGCCATCGAGCAGGGGATCCAGGACGGCCTGGCCCAGGCGGGTTACGCCGACGCGGTCTATGACCTGCAGAACGCCAACGCCGACGGCAACACCGCCGCCTCCATTGCCTCCAAATTCAGAGCCGACAAGGTGAACCTGGCGGTGGGCATCGCCACCCCCACGGCCATCGCCCTGGCCAACGGCATCAAGGACATCCCCGTCCTCTACGCGGCGGTGACCGACCCGGTTTCGGCGGGGCTGGTCTCTTCCTACAGCGCCGGGGAAGGCAACGTCACCGGTGTCTCCGATATGACCCCCGTGAAGGAGCAGATTGAACTGCTGGCTTCCCTGGTGGATCTGAAAAGACTGGGCCACATCTACTCCAGTTCCGAGGCCAACGCGGTGACCCTGGCGCAGATGGCCAAAGAAGCGTGCGCCGAGCTGGGCATCGAGTTTATCGAGTCTTCGGTGACCAATTCCGCCGAGGTGATGCAGGCCGCCCAGGCCCTGGCGGGCCGGGTGGACGGATTCTATGTTTCCACCGACAACACCGTGGTATCGGCCCTGTCTTCCCTGGTGGATGTGGCCACCCGGGCGGGAGTTCCCGTCATGTCCGCCGACCCTTCCTCCGCCGAGGAGACCCCGGTCCTGGCGGCCTGGGGCTTTGACTACTACGCCATGGGAGTGGAGACCGGCAAGATGGCCGCCAAAATCCTCGGCGGCGCCTCCCCCGCATCGCTGCCCACCCTGTTCATGACCGATCCTTCCGCGGTGGACCTGCTGATCAACGTGGATGCTGCCAGGGTTCTGGGGATCGCCCTGCCTGAAGACCTGGTGGCGGGGGCCCGGACGGTGGTGAAAGACGGCGCCGTGATCCGGCAGAAGAGCTAAGCCTTATGATAGAAGGAATCCTGGTGGAGGGACTGATCTACGGGATCATGGCCCTGGGGGTGTTCATCACCTTCCGGATCCTGGACTTTCCCGACCTGACCGTGGACGGATCTTTTCCCCTGGGGGCGGCCATCATGGCCGCCCTTCTGTTCAAGGGGGTTCCTCCCTTTATTGCCATCGCCGCCGCTTTCACCGGCGGCGTTCTGGCGGGACTGGTGACGGCGGTGATCCACAACAAGCTCAAAGTTCCCAACCTCCTGGCGGGCATATTAACCATGACCATGCTCTATTCGGTGAACATCCGGATCCTGGGCAACCGGGCCAACCTGCCCCTGCTGCGGGTGGATACCATTCTGACCAACGTGGTGGCGGCGGCGGGGAACCTCGGCCTCTCCCGGGAGTGGGCAATTCTTATCTATTTCTTTCTTGTTCTGGCGGTGCTGAAGGTGCTGCTGGATCTGTTTTTTCACACCGATATGGGCCTCACCCTGGGGGCCCTGGGGGGAAACGAACAGATGGTCATATCCCAGGGGGTAAATCCCGAGCACCTGAAGGTGATAGGGGTCTCCCTCTCCAACGGCCTGGTGGCGGTCTCCGGCGCCTTCGCCGCCCAGTACCTGGGATTCGCCGACGTCAACCTGGGTCTGGGCATCGTGGTGTCCGGCCTGGCCTCGGTGATGATCGGGGAGTTTCTGCTCCGGTCCAACCGGATAGGCATCCTGACCCTCCGGGTTATTCTGGGGTCCATCCTCTTTCGGGCCCTGATGTACCTGGCCCGGTACTACGGCTATCACATCAAAATGACCCCCAACGACCTGAAACTGATCACCGGCCTTTTGATCATCCTGGCCCTGATCCTCAGCAAGAAGAACTACTTTCGGGGACGGAGGAAGAAAAATGCTTAGACTGAAAAAGGCGGGGATGGTCTTTCATTCCGGCACGGTGAACGAAAAGACGGTCATTCAGGATCTGGATCTGCAGGTAAATCAGGGGGATTTTATCACCATCATCGGCAGCAACGGGGCGGGAAAATCCACCCTCTTCAACCTCATAGCCGGCACCCATCAGCCCACCTCGGGGCAGATCTTCTTCAAGGATCGGGACATTACCCGTGAACCGGAGTACCGCCGGGCGGCCTACATGGGCCGGATCTTCCAGAATCCCCTTTTAGGAACCGCCTCCAACATGACCCTGGAAGACAACATGATGATCACCCTGCGCAAGGGCTTCAAGGGGCTGAAAATCAGCCTGAACAGCCGGCGGCGCCGGGAATTCCAGGGCTACCTGAAGGATCTTTCCATGGGGCTGGAGGACCGGCTCAAGGATAACGTGGGGCTTTTATCCGGAGGGCAACGGCAGGCCCTGACCCTGCTGATGATGGCCCTCTCCCGGCCCGACCTGATCCTGCTGGACGAACACACCGCCGCCCTGGATCCCCGGAACGCCCGGCTGGTGCTGGACCTGACCAACCGGTACATCGATGAATACGGCCTGACCGCCATGATGATCACCCACAACATGGCCGATGCCATCGCCATGGGCAACCGGCTCCTCATGCTGGATGAAGGCAGGATCCTGCTGGACGTGCGGGGAGAGGATAAAAAGAGGCTTACCGTGGAGGCCCTGGTGGACATCTTCCACCGGGTTAAGAAACAGGACTACGCCAACGACAAGAGCCTGTTATCCTAGGAAGGCTCCCAATCACCAAAAAACAGACCTCCGGGACAACCCCCGGGGCGGTGGTTTTTCTTGCGCCGATGACATCAAGGACTTATTATGACAGCTGTTGTTGTCAATCTTGACAGCCCGATGTCTGCTCACACCTTGAAAATATAAAAGCAGGAGGATGGAATATGGATGCGGTCATTCGCAATGAAACTCCCGACGATTACCGGGCCGTGGAAGAGTTGACCAGAGAAGCCTTCTGGAATTTATTTGTTCCCGGCTGTGACGAACACTATCTGGTTCACATGATGCGCCGGCATCGTGATTTTCTGCCTGAATATGATTTTGTCGCCGTTATAAACGGGAAAATTGTGGGCCATATCATGTATGCCAAATCCCGTCTGGTAAATGAAGAAAACAGAGCCTTGAATACACTGACCTTTGGACCGGTAAGTGTTTTGCCGGAATATCAGAAACAGGGGATAGGTTCGGCTTTGATAAAGCACTCACTAAATAAAGCCATCGAGGCAGGTTATAAGGCTGTAATTATTGAGGGGCATCCTCACAACTATTGCAAGCATGGCTTTGTCGGTTCAAAAAGTGTCAATGTGAGCGATTCCCAGGGCAGATACCCCTACAGTCTATTGGTCCTTGAGCTGGAGAAAGGATGTTTAAGCAATCAAATATGGAAATTTCATCCCAGCGATGTGTATGATCTGGATGAGGCTGCCGTTGGGGAGTATGAGAAATTATTTTCACCGAAAGAGAAGGGGTATAGAACCACACAGGAAGAATTTAAAATAGCAAGTAATGCCTTTGTTGAATGAAAACCCATGATCAAGTCGAACACCCCGTCCTGCAGCGGGTGCTGAAATATTTCTGTTACGGAGTATTACCATGACTGTGAGAAAATACAAAGAGGATATCGATTATGAAAACCTTCTTCTGCTCTTTAAATCGGTAAAAGACTGGAGCTGGTTTTTGGAAAAGGAGATTATTCCCCGGCATAAAAAATCTTTACAAGAGTCGATCACTTATGTCGCCCTTGTGAATAACCAAATCGTTGGTTACTCCCGGTCTCTGGAGGACATCGGATCATACATCTATGTATGTGAATTGCTGGTGGCTGAAGAAAGCAGAGGAAGAGCTCTGGGGAGAACACTTTTGGAGCGCCTGGTCCTTGATTATCCCGGGCATGAAGTGCTGGTCATGTCTGACGAGGATCCGTATTACAGGAAACTGGGTTATCAAGTTGAAGGGTCAATATTCAAAGTATCCTTGAGGGGAAGAGGGTGAAGCATGGCCCGACCGGAAGGGCAGGGCCCCATGGATCTGTATTTTTATGTAAACAGGAACTGATTTCCTCCTGGTTTGTGAAAAATGCGGGTTAGTGGATGGCGTCGTTTTTGTGACAGCTGTATTGCCCCGGCGGTGCAGCGCATTCTACGGGTTCTGATGACCCCCACTGTTTGATCGGTGTCATATACCAGCTTTAATTAAACCGCCCCCTCTTCAGAGGGCGAATGTTTTTTCTTGTGCCGCCGAAGACATCGTACTATTATGATATGGACTTTCAGCTAAAAAAGCGCTTATCATGAAAGTAGAACCAGTTTCGGCGGTATGCTTCCCGAAAGCGCCTCCTTCCCATTTTCATTGAACGTTCATGGGAGAAGGTGCGCCCGGGCAGAAACATCTTTGTCGGTTATTCCCTTTCCGCCCCAGGGAGAGGCCATGAAAAAAACCATTTATGTTAAACCCATTACCTCAGGACAGGCGGAACTGGCTTTCGATTTTGATAAAGAACTTGTGGATCAAGTCAAGGCCATACCGGGAAGGCGGTACCTGCCGGACCGGAAGGTCTGGGTTATTCCTTTTGATAAAAAGGCTCCCCGGGCGGTCAGGAAATTCTTTGACCCAGGAGTGGAAATTCGGATTTCCGGGCTGGGGCACGCCGGGCCGGAGTTTCCTCCTCATTCTGGGGAAGCTCCTGTTTCTGCCAAGCCGGAATCCTTTCGAGCATGGCCTCCCCCGGCGGGAGCGGCGTTATTACCCGAAGCATACACGGCGGAATTAACCCTGCGCCGTTACAGTAAAAACACCAAAAGGTCCTACGGCGCCGCTTTTGCGGGCTTTCTCGCATTCTACCAGGGCCGGGACCCGAAAGAACTAACCGATGAGGATGTGAACCGGTATGTCACCTACCTGGTTATGGAGGTTAAGGTGTCTACGGCGGTTCAGAAGCAGGCGGTGAATGCGGTCAAATTTTATTATGAGAAGGTGCTGCAGCGGCCGGTGATACAGAACCTCTATAAAAGGCCCAAGGGAGAAAAGAGTCTGCCCCAGGTTCTCAGCGAGGATGAGGTGGTGAGGATTTTAAAGGCCCTACAGAATCTGAAACACCGGGCCATTCTGACGGTGATCTATTCGGCAGGGTTAAGGCTCAGTGAGCTTTTAGATCTGAAGCTGACCGATCTCGATTTTGACAGAAAACTGATACGGGTAAAGATGGGGAAGGGCAGGAAGGACCGCTACACCTTACTGTCACCCAAACTCGAGACCCTGCTGCGGGAATATCTTACCCAGTACCGGCCGGCGTCATACGTGTTTGAAGGACGGGACGGGGGACGGTACTCGGCCAAGAGCGTACAGAATATATTCCAGAACGCCGCAGCCCGGGCGGGGATACAAAAGCATGCTTCGGTTCACACCCTGCGTCACAGCTTTGCCACCCACTTGCTGGAGAACGGTACAGACCTGCGGTACATCCAGGAGCTTTTAGGCCACAGCAGCAGCAAGACCACGGAAATCTACACCCACGTGAGCCGAAAGTCGATCGGAAAGATCCGCAGCCCTTTGGATAATCTGAATATTTGAGGATTCTAAAACGCTAAAGCAAGGATTTTTCTGGCTTATTGAGCCCTGGGTGATATCCTTTGATTGGGTTAAAGGACGATGGCCGATGAAGGAAGAGCCTGCCAAAAAATGCCTGAATTGAGGAAGAAATCTGAGAGATTTGAAAATCAGCTGGTTATTAGCTTTATGGCTTCTTTGTACGTGATACCCACGGTATTATGGGTTATCAGCGAATACAGACAGGATGCGGCTATCAGCAATACTGATAGCCGGAAGTTATGTGCAATGCCCGATTTTAAAATATCTAGTGTCTCGCCATCCATGGCTCGACGAAGAAAATAAAGTATGCTGTACAGCATTATGACTGTATTGATAAAAACTATAGGAGAGAAGAATGTCAAAACTCAATGTGGATCAAAAAACAATATTTGAACTGTTTTCAGATAAAAAATCAGATTTCCTAATTCCTGATTATCAACGTCCTTACGCTTGGGGTGAAGATCAATGTCAAACTCTTTGGGATGATATTTTTCAATTCTCTTTTCCAGATAACAATTATGAAGCTTTTGATGAAAATGAAGAGTATTTCCTTGGTTCAATAGTTACATTCAAGAATGAAAAAGTAAAATCTGAAGTCATTGATGGCCAACAAAGACTTACAACGCTTATGCTTATCTTGCGTGCTTTTTATGATAAATTTGCTAATATGCAAGATAAAAACTCAAAACTCACTCGTGATCGTATTGAGAAATGTATTTGGAAAACAGATACATTCGGAACAGCAGATAAAAACATACTAAAAATTGATTCAGAAGTTGCCACTGATAATGATAAAGGAGAGTTCCTTGAACTATTGCGCACAGGAATTGTTAAGCAAGGCAGTAAAAGTCAATATGTGCTAAACTATCAATTTATTCAAAAAAGAATTGATGACTTTCTCCAAAATTTTCCGAGTTTCTTTCCGTATTTACCCGCCCGGTTATTGAACAACTGTATTCTTCTTCCAATCGAGGCAGAATCACAGGATACTGCACTACGTATATTTTCTACACTTAATGATCGAGGCCTTCCATTGTCCGATGCTGATATTTTCAAAGCACAATTTTATAAATACTACGCTGCTCTTGATAAAAAAGATGACTTCATTGGTGAATGGAAAGAATTGGAAGAAATAACTGGCTCGATTTTCAACCCAACGACAGGCACTCCAATGGATGAACTTTTTACCCGTTATATGTATTTCTTACGGGCTAAGGAAGGAAATAAAAGAACTACTACTGAAGCCCTTCGTAAATTCTATGAACGTAAAAAATATCAGTATCTAAAACAGGGTCATACAATGCCAGCATTAAAGGCATTAGCGTTATTTTGGCAAACTGTTTCAGAGCAAGATACGACTATATTTTCTGACAGTGTTCTCAAGAAACTATTTGTACTTAATTATGCACCGAATGGTATGTGGCAAAACATAACATCTGTTTATTTTTTACAGAATAAAGATGATGATGGTTTATTAGAAGATACACAGTTCGGTAAATTTTTAGATAGAATAACCTCTTTTATTTTTGCTTATGCTATTACGAACCCTGGAGTAAATGCTTTACGGACACCTGTTTATGATGAGATGATCAACGTTGTAAATGACAATGATGCTACTTTCTCAAAATACAAATTCAACCAAACTCAGGCTCGTTCATTCTTTGAGAATTATGTTTTTACTAATCAGCGAGGTATTACCCGCTCGATGATTACATGGTATGCCTATACTTTTTCAAGCCAACAGCTCCTTGATTTGAATGAAATTTTCCACTTGGAACATATATATCCAAAGAAGCGACAAGAAATGGAAAATGGTCTAAAATCCGATGACAGTCTTGATTCTTTGGGTAATAAAATACTTCTTGAGGCAATTATTAATATTAAAGCATCAGATTATCGCTTCGAGGATAAAAAGAAAATTTATAGTGGTGATCAGCGTCGAGGGAAATATAAGGATAAAAGTAAAATTGCTGAAATAGAAGAACTAATCACCTATCCAGAATTTGAAGAAAGGCAGTTAATTAATAGAAATACACTAATCCTTGATAAATTTTTCAACTTTCTTCAGAATGAGGATCTATTAACATGACATTTCTTTACATTAGAGAAATTAATATACTTTCTAAGATAGACTTTATAGAGCATAATCCCAAAAGTACATCCGTGTACTTTTGGGAACCAGTAACTAACAAAATCGGGCACAGCACATAACAGCGAGTACCCAGCTATGCTTTGCTCCGCCCAAATTGCTCCCTTCGGTCGCAACTTCGGGTACTCGCGGAACGTTATGTTCAATGCCCGGCTTGAGCTTTATAGTCCTCGGCCATCCGTGGCCTCGGGGGAAAAAGAGAGTATATTTTTAGTAATTTCTTTTCTTATTAATTGTGGTAAAATTATTCTGTTTTTGGTTTTTTGTTATTTTAAAAGTGTAAAAAGGAGTTTTAGATATGAGTATTGAACGAGGATTGAATTCAAGGCGAGAAAAAGATAAAAATGTTGAAACACAACAATGGTTTCAAAAACTTATCCAACCTGATGAATATGTTGGTGACTTATATTCTATTAACTATGAATCTGCAAGAGTAATTATACACGACTTTTATAGAGAAAAAGTTGGCGGAATTCCTAGCTTAAGTTTTCTAATTGCTTCTCGAGTAGACCCAAGCAAGACAGATATTGATTTTAGATCTGAGGATGCTTCATTCATTTTATTAAGGGTTATGGACGCTGCAGCTTTACCACAGGATAAAGAGGCTGAGCGAATTAGGGTAGAAACAGCTCAAAGAATTAGCGGTGAAACGGAAAAACACTGGGATGATGCGGGTTCTATGGATTTAAAAACAAAAAATATTCTTGGATTTGCAGGCGTGCAGTGTAGAATTATTGGGACATTCTTTCTTGAAGAAAATAGTCAGCACGGTGAAGCTCCATTAAACCTTAAATTTGGAAGTGATATTTCGAATTACTATCCTAACAGAGGACTTAAAGTATATAAACCGAATGGCAAAGCACTTGAACAAATTGTAAACTATGCAGACCCTGCGAGTATTCAAAGTCATGTCGAGAAATATGGAAATACCGAAAGAGTAAAGCTTGGCTTTGTTCGATATGCTTCAACAAATAGAAAATATCAACAAATAGATGATGTGCCAGTTTACATTTATCCTGCTGACTTACTTTCCCAAAAATCTGCTTTATTCGGAATGACTAGAACGGGAAAATCTAATACTACTAAAATTATTGCAAAATCCGTATTTGAGTTAAGGACAACTGAAGGATCAGTAGGTAATGCCTTACGAATTGGTCAAATTATTTTTGACCCCAATGGAGAATATGCTAATGAAAACGTTCAAGATAATAATTCTGCATTGAAAAATGTTTGGCGACTTCTTCCTGAAGGTGTTAAGGAAAATGAAGTTGTAACATATGGTATTACTAGACACCCAAATGACCCTGAAAGGACATTAATGCTTCTTAATTTTTTTGAAGCAAGTAACATACAGATCGGGAAAAGTATTATTGACAACATTTTATCAGAAGATAGCACAAATTACATAAAACAGTTTTGTCAAGTTAGTTTTGATGAACCTGACCCAAGTGATAGAAGTGCAACTACTCGTTACAATAGAAGATTGTTAGCCTATCGTTCTGTGCTTGCTAGAGCTGGTTTTCAAGTCCCGCAAAATTTAAGAGTTAGTACAAATAGGCTTTTCAATCAAGACTTGATAACTGCTATGCAAACAGGCAGGAATAACAATCCACCAAATCCCGAATATGTATCTGCTGCCCAAGTTTTTTCTAACCCATCCCCGACTTGGGGGCAAATAGCAAATGCTTTTGAAGCTTTAGATAAATTTATCAGGGATAGCAGCAGCAATTACACAGCTTTTGAAAACGACTATGTTAGTAGACCCAATGGCTCAGGTGATAGATGGGCGGATGAAGACTTAAAAAAAATAATTGGCATTTTCCAATATCCTAACGGAACAAGGAAAATTGGTAAAGCAGCAGAACAGCATAGTGCCGATACTACTAGTGATTATGCAGAAGATATTTACAATCACTTAATTCAAGGAAAATTAGTTATCATTGACCAATCTAGTGGAGAACCTGAACTTAATAAATCATCGGCAAATAGAATTATGACAAAAATTTTCAAGGAAAATCAAAGAAAATTTGTTCAAGGAGTTATTGATATTCCTGAAATATTAGTCTACATCGAAGAAGCACATAATATATTACCAGCAGGTAATGATTTAGACTTGACTGATATTTGGGTTCGAACTGCAAAAGAAGGTTCTAAATATAGAATTGGTATGGTTTACGCAACACAGGAAGTAAGCAGCATCCAAAAGAATATTCTAAAAAACACAGCCAATTGGTTTATCAGTCATTTGAACAACACTGATGAAACTAAAGAACTATGCAAGTATTATGACTTTGTAGATTTTGAGCCTTCAATAAGACGTGCACAAGACAAGGGCTTTATAAGAGTTAAAACTTTAAGCAATTTATTTGTTATTCCTGTCCAAGCAGATAGGTTTGAGGTTTGAGGTTTGAGGTTTGAGGAGCAAATATGGGTTTTGAAGGAGAATTTGCTAGCTATGAGCCTTTAAGAAGGTTGCTTGATAGTGAAAAAGTCAAAGCACTTCAGAATAGACTTAAGATAAGGAAACAAAAAGAAGAGACAGAAAACTTCAATAGCTTAATTGTCGAAAAGTCTGATTTGTCAGAAAGCACCCTACAACCAGATTTGGTTCTGGCGATTGATGGAAGCAATTTATCTGCAAAAGCTGAAAATGGCTTTCCTGGAGCTGAATTTGGATATGTTACAATTGCATCTGTATTGATTGACCTGAAATTAGTTGGTCAATTGGAACAAATGGAATTTGTAGAACCCAAGAAATTTCGAGAAACAGAAAAGGCATCTACAATCGAGAGTGTCTTTCCGGGTTGTAATGTTATTCTTGATGCTGAAAAAAACGCAAGTGCTTCATTAAGGCGAGCAATATTTGAAGAATTACGTAGCAATACAATTTTTTTAGATGGAGAAACTCTACTAGAAACATATGAACATTTATTATCATTGAAACTTTCTATTGGAGGTGGTAGTACAGCAAAAAGTCCAATTGAAGGGTTTGAAAACGAAGATATGACTTATGGTTTAGGTGAATTTACCTGCATTAAGTCAGGTGAACAACTATTTTCAACTGATGCATTACGCTTACATGAACTAATGAATCCAGGTGGCAGTAATGATGAAATGTTTGGTCAAATAAGGTCAACTCTGGAAAAGCTTTGGCTTGTTCATATTTTAAGAGCATTTGAACAAAAAAACTGGTTAGCAACCCTACGGCGCGTTGCTTTCATTATGGATGGTCCATTAGCTGTCTTTAGCACATCTTCTTGGTTAACAAAAGTTATTGAACATGAGTTAAGTAGAATTAATGAACTCCAGAAAAAAATTAATGGCCAAGATCTTTTAATAATTGGTATTGAAAAGTCTGGTACTTTTTTCAATCATTTTATTGAAATTGATACAACCAAAGATGGTATAACTGATAAATTCCCCAAACAGTCAGCTCTATTACTGAATGATGGATATATAAAACAGAACATTATATTTTCAGAAAGTACAAAACCATATGGTCAGGATACATATTTCGGAAGAAAACTGTTTTACAAGACAGCATCTGGTCAGAAATTGGTTCCAGTTATTGCTTGCTTTAATGAGTATCAAAGAAATTTAGAAACTGCAAATCCTGACCAGTTCACAAGACTTGCAGACGTAATGAATTTATTAGACCATTTGGTTTCAAATAGATATCCAAATTCTGTTTCTCCCTTAGTTTCTGCACATGCAGAAGCAGCTATACCACTAAATTTAGGAAAAAGAATTTTTGAAGATATCGCCAGAGAAATTAGAGAGAATCAAAAATAATGATAGTTAAGGAAAATATATTAAAAGGTTTTTCTACTGCAGAAGCGCGTTGGGCAAGATTTGGGCCTTACTATGCTATGTTCCCTTTGGATTTTGCATTTGAAGTAGTTCAAAAATACTCAAAAGTGGGGGATTACATAATTGATCCTTTTGCTGGAAGAGGTTCTAGTATTTTTGCAGGAGGAGTTCTTGGCAGGCATAGTCTTGGAATTGAAATTAACCCTATCGGATGGCTCTATGGTTCTGTAAAAATTGCTCCAGCAGAAAAAAATGAAGTGATTCAACGTTTGCTCTATATATACAATAAAAAGGAATTATACAATAAAGAGATTTCTCAATTACCCGAGTTTTATGAGATGTGTTATGCAAAGAACGTATTGAAATTCCTATTGTCTGCTAGAAATAACTTAAACTGGGAGCATGATCATATAGATGCGACATTAATGTCAATAATTCTAATATATCTACATGGTAAAATTGGCGAAGGTCTTTCAAATCAAATGCAAATGACGAAAGCAATGGGAATGAATTATTCGATGAATTGGTGGAAGAGTAATAATTTATCCCAACCTCCAGATATTGACCCTTTAGATTTCCTATTAAAAAGAATTGAGTGGAGATATGAGAAAGGATATCCACAATTAGAAGATAGTAGAATTCTTTACGGCGATAGTACACAAGAGCTGTCCAGAATTGCAGAACGTGCACTCTATAATGATATTCGATTTAAATTATTATTTACATCTCCTCCGTATTATTCAATAACTGATTATCATAAAGATCAATGGCTAAGGTTATGGTTGCTAGGTGGATCAGAAATGGCAGAAACTAGTAAAGAAAAGTATCGGGGTAGATTTAATGATAAAGAAGAATACTGCGAGCTACTAGATATAACTTTTGGTTCTTGTGTTCCTATGATGGATAAAAAGTCTACTATATATGTTCGTACAGATAAAAGAAGTTGGACTTTCAAGAGGACTCTAGAAATATTAAAGAAACATTATCCAAAACATAATTTGTCTATAATAGATAGAACCATAACAAAAAAAACTCAAACAGAAATTTTTGGAAATTCTTCTCTAGAAAAAGGTGAAATTGATATTGTCCTTACAAAATAGTACGGTTCAAAAAGTACATCCATGTACTTTTTGAAGCATGCAACCATACCGCCGGGCACTAAACATAACAGGGTTTATATGCGGCGCCTTCGGCTTGGGCTACGCCACATTTTTGCGTTGCAAAAACGTCATATAAACCCGAGACGTTAAATGTAATGTCAGACGGAGTTTTTGTGTCGAACCATCCGTGGTTCGACGCGGTAGAGGATAAGATGGAAGAAACTAATGTGTCGTGGATTATTATTCATTATAGTATGATCATGAGAAAACAGGTGAATAGGCTGTTAATGTCTACGAGTAAATACTCAGAGCTATATATGCGTAAGTATTGCTGTCCTATTAGTTTGTCCTTTAAGAAAAATAGGGCTTAGTTTTCAAATGATCCGACTCCGTTAAAAAGAGGTTCAATTATATGAAAATCACTTCCTTCACTTTGAAAAATTACCGGCGTCTGGCAGATATAACTCTGGTTCTTGATGATAAAACAACTGTTCTTGTTGGTGCTAACAATAGTGGGAAAACGTCTTGCGTTGGAGCGCTACACACATTCCTGAGAAGTCCAGATAACCTAAAATTTCGAGATATATCGAAGCGGAATTGGAAGGAAATCAAAAACCTGGGTAAACAAGTCGAACAAGAATTTCCCACTATCGAGAATATGAAGGAACTATCCGATGTCCTAGCCGGGTTATTGCCGAATTTAGACATCGAGATCACAGCGGAAGCGAGTGAGGCTTACAAGGTTCGTGACATTCTCCCAAACTTGGAATGGATCGGTGGCGCTCTATCTGTTCGCATAACTTACGAAGCGACCGATATTTCCAAACTATTTCGTGAGTTCGTTGATACAAGAGATGTTGTGTCCAAACACAAAGGTGAGGTAAGTCTGTGGCCGAAAGATTTATGTGATTTTTTAGAGAAAGGTCAGAATTTCAGCAAGTTCATAAAGCAAAAGCACCACATTTTGAGCAAAGAGGCAAAACCTACAGTGAAGGAAGAGGCAAAGCCTACTGTGAAGGAAGTTTTGCAGCCCCTCAAATCTGAAGCTTTAAAAAAGTTAATTCGAGTAGACGTTATATCCGAGCAACGCGGGTTAGGTGCTGAAGATAACATCGATCAAAAAGGGCCATATTCAGAAAAACAGCGGCTCAATAAGCTACTTCGAGAATATTATGAACATATCTTGAACCCAGAAGATTTCCCAGAGGCCGACGACCTCAAAGTATTGGGGCAACAACAAGAGTTAGAAAATGACTTCAGCAAAAGATTGAATGTCCAATTTGAGTCCCCTTTCACAGAATTACAAAATATGGGTTATCCTGGTATCGGTGGTAATCCAGCTGTTGAAATTTCTGCAATAATTAGCGGAACTGATGCTCTGCAAGAAACTTCATCCGTCCGATATCGTTTTGACAAAAAAGACGAGGAATTTCTTCCTGAAAATTACCTAGGGCTTGGCTACCAGAACCTCATATATCTGACCTTCAGGCTTCTAGAATTCCGCGATAAATGGATGCGCGTTGGCAAATCGGCTTCTTCAGGGGACAACGCCGAAGAACAGATTGAGCCGATTCACTTGATTTTGCTTGAAGAGCCGGAAGTTAATCTTCACGCGCAAGTCCAGCGCGTGTTTGTATCGAAAGCTTACGATACTCTGAGGAACCATCCCGATTTACGCGACAAGGAAACCAAAAAAGATAAGTCTGAATACCACACACAGCTCGTCATAAGCACACATTCCAGTCATATTATCAATGATATTGACTTCAAAGATTTACGTTACTTCCAGCGAAATGATGCGAATGAGTCCATAGCAATGGACCATACATCAATTGCAAACATGTCTGAACTTTTTACGAACGCGAAGGCTGAGCTTTTGTTTGTAAGAAAACACTTGAAGCTCACTCATTGTGACATTTTCTTTGCCGACGGCGTTATATTCGTTGAGGGGCAAGCAGAGCGTCTTCTGGTACCTGAGTTCATTTCAAATAGCTTTCCAGGTTTGTCGAACCGTTACATCTCTATGCTCGAAGTCAACGGTGCACATACACACAAATACAGAGACCTAGTCGAGAAGCTTGGGGTCGCGACTCTAGTGTTGACGGATCTTGACTCTGTTGATAAAGAAGGAGAGTCTTGTTTCCCGCAACAGAATTCAGATCAAAAGACCAACAATGATACCTTGAAGATATGGCATCCAAAGAAAGAAGCGTTGGAAGATTTGGTGGCTTTACCCCAAGCGGGACATGCTACAACAAGCCAAGGTACACCGCTTTATGTTGCCTACCAAAAGCCAACTAAAATTTCTGGGCAGGAGATTTTGTCCCGAACTTTTGAAGATGCATTGATTTTGGCGAATTTCGAGGATAAATTTTTCCAGAAGAAAAAGATAATTCAAACCGCAAAAACCGCCTTTGAAGATAATAGTAAACCCTTATCAGAGTCACTCTATGACTATGTGCAAGGTTTAAAGAAGGGTGACTTTGCCTTCGACTGCCTTTTTCATCTTGCGGATGGGGAAGGAAGTAGTTTCAATCCCCCCGAATACATGAGTGAAGGTCTTAGGTGGCTGGAAGATCAGCTTTTGCCAAAAGCTTAGGGAGAAGTTATGTCAGAAGAATTTTACTTGGCGGAAACTAAACCTATCGCTCATGACAATAGCGTTGATAAAGGTATCCGAGAATGCCTTCGGATAGGTTCAGGGAATAGCTTCATCACTTTCGCGGCGGCGGGATCAGGCAAAACCTACTCTCTAAAGGAGGCTCTCGATTTCCTGAAAGCACAATACTCTGATAACTTTTCCCGGCAGGGAAAGCAAATCGCGGTTGTTACCTTTACGAATAACGCAGCGGACGAAATCAAGGATCGGATCGAGCAAAATGCAATCTTTGCCGTCTCTACGATTCATAGTTTTTGTTGGTCGGCTATTGCCGGTTTCAATGAAGGCATTCGCAAGTGGTACTTGGAAACGATTCCCTCTGATCTTGCGAAGGTTCAAGATGAGGAAATACGCGGGCGTGCTGGAAAGGCTTCTGATGCTCGAAAAAGGACTATCGTCCGACTGACGGAAAAAATGGATTGGTTAGCGGAACCACACTTATTTATTTACGATCCAAATGGTGTCAATTCCTCCAAAAATGCGCTGTCGCATGCAGATGTCTTGAAAATATTCTCTAACTTTTTGACCACCAAACCAATGATGGCCGAAGTCATAGCAAACAAGTTTCCGTTCATATTCATCGACGAAAGCCAGGATGCAAACAAAGACGTAATGAGTGCATTGTTTGATCTTAAAGATGCCCAATCGGATAAAGTTCTCATCGGCTTGTTTGGAGATACGATGCAGCGCATCTTTGGCGGGGGGGATCCCAATCTGGGCAAGACTAAACCAAGCGGCTGGACCACTTTCGAGAAGTTAATGAACCATCGGTCAGCACGACGTATCGTTGGTTTGGGTAATCAAATCCGTAGTGAAAGTGATAAACGTAAACAGTATGCTCGGGACGGAGCTGCAGATGGTTGCGTGCGATATTTCTTACTTCCGCACGGTGTTTCAGACAAAGAGCATGTCGAAGCGAAAATTCGTGAGACTATGGCCGAAGCTGCGAGCGACCCTGACTGGACAGATATTCAATCCAAAGAAACCGCCATCTTGCTTTTGGAACATAAGATGGCTGGGCGTCGGTTAGGCTTTGATGATCTTTGGGACATGCTTTCAAGATCTGGGAAAATTAAAGATCGGATTTCTGAAGGTAAGAATTCCGAGTTGAACTTTTTCTCTAACATAGTTTTTCCCCTGGCTGAGGCGAGCCGGAAGGAAAGACGAGCCGAATTGATGTCCATCTTGAGAGAAAATGAGTCACCGCTTTTGGATGTAAAATTGCTTGACGCTAACAAGGGCGATCCGCTCGCACTTGCTCGAGTCGCGGAACATGCGTTTAGTGATGTGGTTTCAAATGATAAGGTCAGCTTTCGCTCAGTTCTAGAAGTGCTTGCTGAGCACGATCTACTGAGAATTCCTGCCAAATTGCAGTCGTTCGTAGCCGCTCCCGAAGAAAGTGAAGTTGAATTTGAGCCCGACCAAACGGGAGCCATGCCAGAGGTTGAAGCAGAACCTGAAGAACCGGATGAGAGCGAGATTGCTGCGTGGGCCGAAGCCTTGGAGACTGATTTCTTTCAAATTCGTAACTATAAGGACTATATCGATGACAACTCAATATTTCGAACCCATCAAGGCGTGAAGGGAAACGAATTCGAACGTGTTATGGTTGTCATGGATGATGATGAAGCAGGCGGATTCCTATTTTCTTACGAGCAGTATTTTGGCGCGAAGGCGCTTTCTCAAGCAAGCCAAAAAAAACGGGATGCTGGCGAAGAAACTGGTTTGGATCGCACTCGTCGATTGTTCTATGTCACATCCACACGGGCGAAGCGTAGCCTCGCCCATGTGATTTATACATCCGATGTCACCAAAGTAAGGGTGAATCTTATTGAAAGAAAATTTGCGCGAGAAGATGAAATTATTGAGCTTTAAGGATATAAGGTTCGATTCTTCCACTCCAACATTTAACAAGTTAATCAAGCCGGCCGCCTTCGATGGCGGCTGATTAAGCCGTTAGTAGGTCGAAAAAAGAAGGAGATACCAGATATGGCAAGAGTGAAAATGGAAGATATTGTTGAACATCTAGATTCTGACATGCGGAAAGCGCTTAAACAGGCAGTTGAGAATACCATACCGGATGCTATATTTAACGATAGGACGCTATTAAGAAATTTTATTAGAGCAGTAGGTAGAAAGTGTAGTGTTTGGGAGCACGTTCCTGATCAATATGTTGATAAAGACTGAGGTAAGACGGAACGTTAACTTTTGATGATCCAAAAAGTACATCCGTGTACTTTTGGGGAGCTATTAGAAAGAATAGTCTGGCACTACATTTAACACGGGGTATATGCGGCGTCGCTTCGCTCCTTGGCCTTCGGCACATTTGCCCTACGGGCAAACGTCATATACCCCGGGAACGTTAGATGACATAAAATAATTACACCCAATGGGAAGACACAAATTATGGAATATACAATAAGACCTATTAAATCATCTGAAATATATCTCTTAAAAGACTTCCTTTATAATGCAATATTCCAAAAAGATGAGAGTAAACCAATTCCAAGATCCATAATAAATGATCCTTCAATAAAGGTTTATATAGAGGATTATGGAAAGACAAATGATTCGTGTTTGGTAGCTGAGTCTGAAGGAAAAGTTGTTGGATGTGTCTGGGCAAGAATTCTTGATGGTACTGTAAAAGGTTTTGGAAATATAGATTCAGAAACACCAGAATTTGCAATTTCCGTTCTAAAAGATTTCCGAGGTTTGGGGATTGGATCCGCACTCATGAAAGAAATGCTCGTGTTACTCAAAAATCATGGTTTTATAAAAACTAGCCTAGCAGTTCAAAAAGAAAATTATGCTGTAGAAATGTATAAAAAGGTAGGTTTCAGAATTTTAAATGAAACTGATGAAGAGTATATAATGGTCTGTGAACTTTAACTCACGGACATTTTTTTACGTCATCTAACAAGGAATAATAGGTTACGCCTTTGGCATCACCCAAATTGCCTCTGGTCGCAGGCTCCCGATGGCAACTTCTCATATTCCTGAAACGTTAGACGTAAATAGAAATTAGGGAAATTTTATGGAATTAATATTAGATCAAATTTATGAGCCAGAAACAATTCCTGTTAATAATTTAGGGTATATTGGGATCGTCACAATGAAAGATAATAAATGGGTCATTGTACGATTGGAAGGCACTGATACATGGGAATTTCCTGGAGGAGCAATTGATGAAGGTGAAACGCCTCTAGAAGCGGCTGAAAGAGAACTCTTTGAAGAGGCCGGTACAATTAAAAGTGATATCGATATTATTGGTCAATATTCTATAAAATCCGGTGGGAAAATTACTTTTGGAAATTTATATTTTGCGAATATCCAAGAAATAGGTCCTTTACCTGATTTTGAAATAGAAGAAGTTCGTTTCGTCAAAAATTTTCCAATACAGAATACTAGACATCCCAAAGTCATTCCTGAACTCTTTGAATTTGCAAAAAATAAAATACATAAGAAAGGATTACACACACTTCCCTAATTTCTAACTACGTCTAACAGCGAATATGCGGCTCCATTTCGCTCCACCCAAATTGCTTCTTTGACCAATTCCGAAAAAAGTATGTTATACTTTTCCCGAAATTGCTCAAGCCCGCAAGGGGCCGAAGCAACTTCGCATATTCGCGAAACGTTATATGCCATTGGCGCACTGACTTAATAAAAACGCTGCCATCCGTGGCGGCGAAAGATAAATATTTTCAGGAAAAATATGGACTTATTTGAAATTAAAGATGAATGTAGAGAAAATTTAAATAAATACACTGATAGAGCATTTTTAACTATTCCAGAAATTGATAAACCTATTATTTTAGATGCAGGTTGTGGTACGGGTGTTCAAACTCTATCAATAATCAAATTATGCAATGGAAATATATTTGCGGTTGATCCTGACCAATATAGTATAAATTGGTTAATAAAGAAGGTAGCAGCACTAAAGTTAAAAGATCGAATCAAAATTATCAATGACTCAATACTTAATCCAAAATTGTTTAACTATAAATTTGATATAATTTTAGCTGAAGGATTGCTGAATGTTATCGGTTTTGAAAAGGGAGTACAGATTCTAATTAATTACCTGAAAAACGAGAGATATTTAATAATTCACGATGAATATAAAAACGATTCACAAAAGAGAGGTTATTTTAAAAACAATAATTTAAATTTATTGCATTCATTTGAATTAGATGAAGATGTTTGGCTAAATGAATATTTTTATTGTTTAAAATCAAAAATTGAAAAATTTAAGGAAAATAATTTACTTGAAAGTGAATTAAAAAAAAATAAATGAGAATATTAGAAATCCAAATAATTTAAAATCGATTTATTATATTTTGAAACATGAAATTCAACATTAAAATTCCTTCGCCATCCGTGGCTTCGGCAACTTATTATGAAAAGTGCGCCAACGGCATGTGACACGGCGTAATGCGCGGCGCTCCCGTTGGTCGCACCAGGCTTCGCCACATTTTCACCTCCGCTATCGCTATGGTGAAAACGTCATATATGCGCAAACGTTATACGAGATTTTTCTTAACCAAAGACAGCGCGCCAAAGAAGAATAAAAATGTACAAACATAACAATATTGGTTTTAAATTTATTATTGCAGTGCTCGTTATTGGACACCTTATAGGGACCATTACGCATACAATCATATTATTTGATATAATTAAATTGGGTTTTATGGGTTCAGCGAAAGCTTTTGGGGTGTCTCCAATAGTAAATGGATATTGGATGTCTTTGACTGTAATTGATCCCGTTATTGCATTCCTTTTAATAAAACATAGAAGAATCGGTGTTCTTTTTGGTTTTATAAATATTTTTATTAATGTTATAGTCAATTCAAGTCTTGTAATTGCCTCTTTGTCTATTATTAACCTCCATTCGGTATATGAGGCATTAGGGAATATTTTCAACGGATTGCAAATAGCTCTATTGCTGTTTTCATCCTTTACTTTACCACTCTTTTTTACAAAGCCAAATTCAATAAAAACGCTAAAAATAAATTATGTGCAGGCCTTTCATTTCATTCCAATAATTGCACTTACAATCGGTCTACTAATTCAACTCGTCGAATTATTTAATTTGATAATGAATTATGAATCACTCTGGATTTTTTGTGTACATGTTTCACTGGCTGTATTTGATGCCGGGATAATTTATGCATTATGGAAACGATTGAAAATAGGTTATATTATTGGAATTGTTGGCTTTAGCATTTTTGGTCTTTTTCAAGCCGGATTTGCAGGCGCTGTTTTTATTGGATTTAAATGCTCTTTTAATCTGTCAATGGCAATCACTATTTCAATTTGCTGTTTATCAGTTTCTGCCCTTTTAATGAACAGTGATATGAATAAATTAAAAATTCGACAAATATAAACATAAAACATATTTGTAGAAGGAAGAAAAACGCGCGCTAAGAAGAATCGGCCAGCCACAGACAGACAGCAAAAAGCCAAAATACCTGCCGCAGGCGCAACACAGGTGCTTCGGCTGTTTTGGGGCCCGTTATGTGAAACGAAATAAATATTGAAAGGAATTGTAATGCGTAAAATAAGAAAAGTTATCATACTTCTGTTTTTCTTAATATCTATTACAAAAATTTATTCAGACAATGGTCAAATCATAAAAATCAATCAAACTATTCGATTAAAACCTCTCGCAGAAAACATATGGATGCATATTTCAGATATTAATATCCCAAAATGGGGATTTGTATCTGCCAATGGCATGGCAATAATTACAGATAAGCAGCTTGTGCTAATCGATACCCCTTGGAATGATTTTCAAATGCAAAAATTAGTTGAATGGTTTAAGAATAATCATGACTTTAACGAAATAATAGTTATAGTCTGCCATTATCATGATGATAATCTTGGTGGTTTGAACTGGGTTCATCAAAATGAAATCGAGTCATATTCAATAAAAACGACACAGGAGATTTGTACTGAAAAAGGATTACCAATACCAAGGAACACATTGAGCGAGTACTACAGATTTGATTTTAAAAAAATACCGATCGAGATTTATTTTCCAGGAGAAGGCCATACCGTTGACAGCATTTGTGTATATCTACCAAATGAAAAAGTATTGTTCGGTGGCTGTTCTGTAAAAGCATTGAATAATTCTACCCTTGGCAATACTGCTGATGCCAACTTGCTTGAATGGCCTAATACCTTGCAGAATATGAAAGAAGTATTTTCTGAAACCAGAATAGTTATACCTGGTCACGGATTAGAAGGAGATATTTCACTTATCGATCATACGTTATCCCTTTTCTAAAAAGATATCGGTAATTTTTTTTTACTTCCGATAACTGGGGCAAGCCCGCCAGAAATGCTTCGTTGCTTGCCATTCTATACAACTGGCGGGTATCCTCACTGTACTGTTCTCGCCAGCGGCTTTTCAAGGCTGCCGCGAATTAACCGCTGCCGCGTTATACGCAATAAGTATTCAATTTTTAGCTGGTAATTAGAAAAACTACCAATCCCAGATTACAAATGGAGGTAAAATGAAACATTTAGGTTCGTGTCTTTGCGGAAAGGTAAAGTATGAAATAATAGGAAATTTTGAAAACTTCTTTCTCTGTCACTGTAAATCTTGTCGTAAAGATACTGGGTCAGTTCATGCTTCAAATCTTTTTTCAACAAGTGCATCATTAAAATGGTTGAAAGGAGAGGAAACAGTAAAAACGTATAATCACCAAAATTCTGGACATATAAAAAGCTTTTGTCCCAATTGTAGCTCTGCGTTACCTAATATACAAATGAATGGTAAACTACTTGTTGTTCCTGCAGGAAGTCTTGATACAGATATAGAAATGGTTCCTACTGGTCACATCTATTTAAAAGAAAAAGCTGATTGGGATCACGAGCTGGAAAATATTCCACACTATGAGGAGTTACCAAAAGAATAAAATGTTTGGAAGGATAAGCCACCCGGGACGCTATACTAAAAAAAACTGTGTCAATCCATAAGAAAAAGCAAGAAAATATTTTTTTATTTATTGAAAATAACTTATAATGACGCATTAGTTAAATAAAACGATTTAACAAGGACTTTCAATAAAAGGGGTCAGTAGAATGCTACATGTGTCAATTAGAATGAAGTTTATGTCAGTGATCACTTTTCTGGTAGTTATCGTTGCATCAGGGATAGGGGGTATTTCTCTATGGCAGGCGACACAGGCAATTTCGGGACAGGTGAAAGAAGTAGCCCCTCAGATCGCCGCCGATAACGCGAAGCTGGTCAGAACAGTTCTGGATAATTATATTGGCCTGGCCAATGAAATGGTAGAGAATCCTGATATTAAAAGTATGATATGGGATAAGCAGAAGATCGCATTAGAATCACAAACGAAACGTGGCAATTTTTTAGGCATGGGTATTATTTATCCTGATGGTACTGCCAGGTATCCTGATGGCACCGAGGCTTCTCTCGGCGACAGAGAATACTTTCACATCGCCATGGAAGGAGTGACAAATTTCTCTGATGTTTTAATTTCTCGTGTCACCAACTCTCCCGTCATTATTTTGGCGACCCCGATAAAAGATCAGTATGGTAATGCCGTTTCGGTATTGCTTATTCGTTTGGATGGATCATGGTTGAGTGAACTTACTGACACGATAGGGTATGGAGAACAAGGATATTCGTACATCATCAATGGACAAGGGGTTCTCATAGCCCATTCAAATAGAGATTATGTTTTAGAGCAACGGAATTTTCTAGAAGAGGGGAAGACAAACCCTGAATATGCAATGCTCTCGGCGATGTTTCAGAGAATGGTTCGTGGAGAGACTGGTTTTGATGAATACACTTTTATGGGGTCGGAAAGGTTTTTTGCTTTTACCCCCGTTCCTGAGACAACATGGTCTATTGCCGTTGGAGCTCAGAGATCTGATGTGTTTGGTCCTGTTTCAGTGATGAGGAATATGATTCTGATTCTTTCTTCTGTTTTTATCATTGCTGCGATACTGCTCACGGTTTTTTTCTCCACGACAATAACAAGACCTATTTTGAATGTAGTCAACATGCTGAAAAATATCTCAGAGGGTGAAGGGGACCTGACAAAAAGAATTGAAGTAAGGTCAAGAGATGAAATTGGCGACATGGCAAATTATTTTAACCTGACTTTTGATAAAATAAGTAATCTTGTTTCCCTTGTAAAAGCACAGTCGAGAATGTTACAGAATGTAGGAGTCAACCTTTCATCCAACATGACAGAAACTGCCGCGGCAATCAATGAGATAAGCGCCAATATCCAAAGTGTAAGAAATCAGACACAAAACCAGGCTGCCAGTGTGGCTGAGACAAGTGCCACCATGGAAGAGATTACAAAGGGTATTGAAAGACTTAATAAACTCATTGAGGAGCAATCTGCGAACGTAACTGAATCCTCTTCGGCTATTGAAGAGATGATGGCCAGTATAGGCAGTGTGACACAAACATTGATAAAAAATGATGACAACATCAGAAACCTTACCGATTCTTCCGAGCTGGGAAAGAGTGGCCTTGATAAAATTGCCCAGGATATTTTGGGAATCGCAAAAGAGTCAGAAGGACTCCTTGAGATAAGCCAGGTCATTCAGAATATTGCCAGTCAGACTAATTTGTTATCTATGAATGCTGCCATTGAAGCTGCCCATGCTGGGGAAACTGGAAAAGGATTCGCCGTAGTGGCTGATGAAATCAGGAAGTTAGCCGAAACTTCAGGAGAACAGGCCAAAACGGTGTCCACGGTTTTAAACAGAATTAAAGATTCGATTGAAGGAATAACCCGGTCTACCGAAGATGTGTTGATTCGGTTTGATACTATTCACAAGGAAGTGAAAACCGTGGCCGATCAGGAAGGCGCTATTAGAAAGGCCATGGAAGAGCAGGCAGAGGGAAGCAAGCAGGTTCTTGAAGCCATCAGTATTCTTCATAATATTACTCAAAATGTTCAAGCCAGTTCACAAGAAATGCTCACAGGAAGCCAGCAGGTTATGGAAGAGGCCCTGAATATGAATTCCATTACCCAGGAGATTACTAATGGAATCGGTGAGATGGCAACTGGAGCAGAACAAGTTAACACGGCCGTTAATGAGGTAAATGAGTTAAGCGAGAAAAACAAGGAAAGTATAGAAGATTTAATCAAGGAGGTTGGAAAATTTAAAGTTGATTGACCTGAAATCTCCTTGCCGACAGAAATAGAGGGAGTAAACCTGTTATCAAGGCACAGTATTCGTTATTAAACGAGGTGAAGGCAAATAAATTGAAATACGGTGATCAATACCGGGGGATATCTTCAAAGGGTAATTTCAATATCGACCTGTATGGCAAGATTTGCCGATATTGTGAATAAGTAAAATAAGTCCCAGGATTCTATAGAAATAGTGTTATTGTGTTATGATAAATATGGCTCCTGCTTCGGATTTGAATGATGAAGACCGAACTTTCTACATGGAATATAAAAATTTTTACAACGTATCCGCGGTCAGGAGAAGATATTATATGAATAAAGAAAAACTACATGGCCTGATTGAAAAAGAGCAGTCAAACATTTGTCAAATGTTTATCTATAAGGAAGGAATTGAAGTATATTCAAAAAGAAATGTTTGGTTTTGTGATCCACAGGATGTTGGGACGGCAGGCTATGGTTTGTGTTTTTCAGCGGCTGATATGGCTGGAATAGGTCTGCTTTGTTTGAATAAGGGCTGTTGCGGTGATGAACAGGTTATATCTTCCCAATGGATAGAGGAAATGACAAAACCACAGATTATTACAGGGGGAAAATATAGAAATTTATTGTATGGTTATCTTTGGTGGATAATTAATGCCGAAAAAAACATTTATGCAGCAATTGGGAATTGCGGCAATGTTCTTTATATCGATCCAGAAAACAGCCTGGTGATTTCCATAACGTCCTGGTTCAAGCCAAGTGTATTCGATAGGATTGACTTCATTGAAGAGACAATTAAGCCTTTTATTTTAGAAGGTGATTAGGAAGTCCGGTGTTCTTCGTTGCCGTTGAGCCATAATCGGAGGAAGAACAGGCTGTATAGAAGATTCGGTTTTACGAATGGAGAATTGATGAGGATTCTATCATCATGCGGTATGATAACGATTCATCAACATTAGATACAAAGTGAAGGTTCTTGATGCTTGACGATAAAATATAGAACCGATACTATTTCTCAATTATTGAATAACCCCTGTGATTTCACAATTCTCTGGAACGTGTGAAAGAATTTGCTGGAGAAGAGTCGTCTGGCCGCCTGGTGGATGCTGGTGAGATTTGTTGAAGACCATGCAGCCAGATGTCCATGCTGGAGGAGGCCTGATTAGTGGAGAAACTTGTAACATCCCGATTAAAGCTGGGGATTATTTCAGGCGGACAGCTTGGTAAAATGCTGATTCAGGAAGCCAGTAAGTGGGACATCCGCACTTACATCCTCGATGAGGATGAAAAGTGTCCCGCCGGAACCATTGCTTCCCGATTTGTCAAAGGAAGCAGGCTGGATTATGACGCCGTGTACCAGTTTGGAAAACTCGTTGATGTTCTCACCTTTGAAATCGAAAGCGTCAACGTTGAGGCTTTGAAAAGGTTGAAGGCAGAGGGGGTGACAATTGCTCCCGACCCGGCCATTCTGGAAATGATTCAGGATAAAGCACGGCAGAAAAAGTTCTATCGGGAGCTGGGAATACCGACTCCTTCCTGTAGAACCTGTAAATCCCGGGAAGATCTGGCGGAGATGCTTGAAAACCGCGAAATCAGGTTTCCTTTTGTTCAGAAGCTCTGCCGGGGGGGATATGACGGCCGGGGGGTCGCTGTCATGGATGATGAAGAGGATCTATTAAACTGGCTTCCCGGAGAATCCATAATTGAAGAAAAGGTGGACATTGCCAGGGAAATATCCGTTATTGTAGCGCGGAATAAAAGCGGAGAGAGGGCCAGCTATCCTGTTGCAGAAATGATATTCGATAACAAAGCCAATCTTGTCGATAAAATCATCTGTCCTTCATCGCTTTCGGCCGCACAGTCCGAGGAAGCAGTCGGTTATGCCGAGCGGGTTGCCGAGGGGCTCAAAATCGAGGGCCTTTTAGCTGTCGAACTCTTTATCGATTCCGCCGGGAAAATCTGGGTCAATGAATCTGCACCCCGGCCCCATAACAGCGGTCATCATACCATTGAAAGCATTATTACGTCACAGTTTGAACAGCATTTACGGGCCGTACTTGATCTTCCCCTGGGAAGCACCCGGGTTAAAATGCCTTCTGTGATGGTAAATCTGGTGGGGGCGGAAGGATATGAAGGACCGGTGATGTATGAAGGATTAAGGGATGTGATGGCCCTGGAAGGAGTGAAGATTCATCTTTATGGGAAGGAAGCAACCAGACCCTATCGTAAAATGGGGCATGTCACAATTCTTTCCTCAACCATTGAAAAGGCCATCGAAAAGGCCGAAACGGTAAAACAACAGATAAAGGTGAAGTCATGGAACAAAAGCTTGTAAGTATTGTGATGGGGTCTGATTCTGACTGGCCGGTGATGAAGCAGGCCGCCGAGATTCTTGATGCCTGGCAGATTGCGTATGAGACGGATATTGTTTCGGCCCACCGCACCCCTGAGAAACTCTTCGAGTTTGCCGCGCATGCCCATTCCAGGGGAGTTGAAGTAATCATAGCAGGGGCGGGCGGTGCTGCCCATCTGCCAGGGATGATCGCGGCCATTTCTCCTCTGCCTGTGATTGGTGTGCCCATAAAATCCAGCAATTCAATAGATGGCTGGGATTCTATCCTGTCGATCCTTCAGATGCCTGGAGGCGTTCCCGTTGCTACGGTAGCCCTGAACGGGGCGAAAAATGCAGGGATACTGGCGGCCCAGATCCTGTCGGTTTCAGACAACCGGGTGCGGGATAAAATAATCCAGTACAAGAGGGAATTGAGGGAGCAGGTGGAGCTTAAAGCGGAAAAAATAAAAAAATAGCGTGGATGAGCATGAAAAAGTATCTTACGGTTTTTTCATCATTTATTATCATGCTCTGTATAGGAAGTGTTTATGCCTGGAGTTTGGTTGCTGCCGAATTGATTGAGAAATACAGTTTTTCTGCTTCCCAGTCGCAGATTATCTTTGGAACTCTGATCGCCCTGTTCCCTGTCACCATGATTATGGCCGGCCATTTAAGTAAGCGAGTGCCCTATAGATACTTTGGGTACACAGCCGGACTGCTCTTTGCGGCCGGGTATTCCCTGGCCGGATTCTCTCAAGGCCGGTTTATCATTGTTTTTCTCGGAATCGGGGTGCTTGGCGGGGTAGCCACAGGTTTCGGTTACTGGACCGCACTGACAGCTCCCGTTCTCTGGTTTCCTGATAAAAAAGGGCTGGTGACGGGGATTGCCGCCGCCGGATTCGGTTTGGGTGCGGTGATGATGGCGGAAATCTCTGAAGTATTGCTCAATAAAGGCTTCACTGTTTTTCAAATATTGAAAATAATTGGTATAGCCTACGGACTTGTCATATCCTTCTTATCCAATTTTATCTTCAAGATTGACACTCAAGTAACCAAAGTTGGGAAGAAGGTTAAAATATCAGTCTTGATCGGCACAGCCAATTTTAAAAAACTGTTTTTTGGAATTTTCCTGGGAACTTTCGCCGGTCTGCTTGTTATCGGCAGTTTGAGATTTCTGGGAAGTCAGCATGGTATTACCGACCATATTCTGGTTTTAGGTGTCGCAGTTTTTTCTCTGGCCAATTTTATGGGAAGACTTGCCTGGGGAGGCCTAAGTGATCAATGGGGGGCGGGGTTTTGTATTTTTTTGGCCCTCCTCATTCAGTCATTGGCTATCCTTTCCTTAAACGCGGTGTTATCAGGATTTTCATTCCTGCTCTTGTCTGCGTTGATAGGTTTTAATTTCGGTGGAAACTTCGTCCTGTTTGCAAGGGAAACGGCACACCTTTACGGTGTTGCTAACCTGGGTATGGTTTATCCCTATGTCTTTATGGGTTATGCCATCGCAGGGATAACCGGTCCGGTAAGTGGTGGTCTTCTCTATGATCTTACCGGCAGTTTTTTCTATTCCGTCATCCTGGCAAGTTTGATGAGTGTTACAGGAAGTTTCATATTCTTTTATGAATCATTTTTGTCAAAATGCAAATTGAGTTCACGAAAGCGGAAGAACACAGTCAATGTGAAATAGAACGCATTCTTTTGATTTGAGAAGGACAAGATGATAAAAATGCCGAGCCATCATATCGCTTCAGTCGCTGCAAAATTCCGGCAGTGGTGGGACGATGAGACACCCATTCAAGCGATCTGCAGCACTTTTACTATCATAACTGTAATTAATTCTCTCATGATGATAACAGGGTTAGATGTTCCCAAGCAAGGATTGTTCGCTTATATTCACATGTTGTCCCGACTTCTGATTATCTCCCTGATTATTGTTTTAACGATGTGGAAGGATGTCTGGGTGAGTATGATAAATACAGGCGTCAGAGCTTTTTTTAT
>Ga0334882_1001331_pt1 | contig 30075 bp, 28 predicted proteins | sample GraSluR1_MG_5_FD_207226 | JGI IMG/M metagenome (GOLD analysis project Ga0334882, IMG submission 207226) | Sludge microbial communities from methane-producing bioreactor in Wageningen University, Netherlands - Granular Sludge_15_04-R1 | ecosystem: Engineered > Bioreactor > Anaerobic >... | reverse complement strand
TTCCTCATTTTAACCATAAACTGCGTACCCCTTCCTTAATTTTTATGTTCATGTAGTTTAAAGGCAAATTTTCATAATTATCTACCAAAGTCAATAACATTATATAACATTAATTTGCATTTTTGAACATTAAAATAAAAAGAATATATAAAATTTAATTGTAACTTTTTGGTGCTGTTCAAATAAACTGATAATGTAGTAATATTCACGAGGTGAAAACAGATGGCTTTTTCGGATAGAGAGCTGCTTGCCAGAATCATAAAATGCGAGGCCGGCGGTGAGGGTGACAATGGAATGAGGGCTGTCGCCACTGTTGTCATGAACAGGGTGAGGGTACCTTATGGAGAATACCAGAGAATCGGCCAGGGCGATATACGGAAGGTACTCTATCAAGAAGGCCAGTTCGACTGCATGCGCTCCCTCATACGCGGTGTATCCAATCCACAGACCATATGGTCGAACCCACCTGACCAGATACACTACGACATAGCAGACTGGGCGCTTGCCGGAAACAGATTGTTCAATATTGGTTATTCCCTGTGGTACTTCAACCCATATGCACCCTGCCCCTATACTTTCCCCTACAATGGAACGGGCAGTTTTCAGGTTCAGGTGAACAATCACTGTTTCTACAATCCTACAGAACTATATGCGAGCACTTAAATACGATTTCCATGATTAATTCAACGGAGGTAATTGTTTTATGATATCAAGCTATCCAGATTATTTTGCTGCAATTCCAATGATGCCGAGAGGCATTCCCGTAATTCCGGGATATCCTTCCATGGGTGAAATTTCATCCCCCATAACAGATACTTATGACCCTGAAGGAGATGTTCCTGAAGAAGATGATTCTGAATTTGAAGATGATGAAAATGAGGAGCAGACTTCAGGGGAATATGAAAATGAAGATGAAGACGAGGGAAAAGAGGATGCAGACAATATAGATATAGATCCTGACTGGCTCAGGCAGGTTCAACCCGGAACTACAGGCACTGCCGGCACCACAGGTACCACAGGCCCCACCGGTGCAACCGGAGGCTGCGGCTTTGAAATGGCTCCTGGTTCTCCTGTAATTCAGGATACCGATTATATCCAGGGATACTTAAGGACACAGATAGGCAAGCGAGTCAGAGTAACCTTCCTTCTCGGTACCGGGACGATGCAGGATCGTACGGGAATACTTGAAACTGTGGGTATAAGCTATATAATACTCAGGGACGAGGGTTCAAATGCAAGGGAAATGGCAGATCTGTATTCAATAAAATTCGTAACTATATTTGACAGCTAGAAACAGGCGTGTATAAAAAAGGGAGTGCCGCACTAAAAAATTAGTGCGGCAGTTTTTCGCATAAAAAATAACTGTTATAGTAATTCACATTTCCATAAAATCTTTTCTATAGACTCCCAAATAGAAAGTGACGGATTTTCCTTGTAATAGTTATATCTTTTGTACGCTTGCAAAATATAACCAGCTTCTTGGTTTCTCTTTATAATAGCTTTTGAGCGCCGGATTGCTTCACGAACGTGCTCCAAGGTCAACTGTCCGAGTATGCGTTTAAAGTTATCTTCGTGTTTGTATTGATCTAAATTCTCAAAGTGCTCATCGTACGCTCGATTGAGTGGCGCAAGATATTGACGGCGATGGGTCAGGATACCATTACAATCAGCTTTATGAAGAATGATCCAGAGCTCAAATGTAAAATTGCTATATCCCAACTGGTACTTAATGTTTTTTCCTGAATTCTGTGCTTCTTTCATTCGATCCAAAACAGTTTTGAATTGCTGAACATGTACCGGTTCTTCACTTTCATAATCACAGATATGAGTAATTTCAGTCTTACCAATGATGGTCATCTGTTTCGCACGAACAACAGGATCTTTTTGAATTTTGCTATCTAATTTGACGGTATATACTGTCGCAGGATCAGCATTGACCATACCCTGAAACCATTCTAAATACCATTGCTCGGTTTCACCCTCAACTGAAAAATAGTAGGTTCTATTCTCTTTACGCATATGATCACACCTCTTCTTCATGGGACATCAGTTTTTCAAAGATAGGTGTGAAATCAACATCTTTAATGGCACCATACCGATCCACGAAATAATTCTTCATGTAATCCTCATTTTTACGAACACCAGATTTTCCTGTGGTTCCAAAGTCTGAGAGAGAATAGTGGCTGCTGTAATGAGTTTTTTCATCACGCTCCACAAATTTAATTTCATCTCTCCGATAAAGATTTGCATTTAAGAAAATAGGGTTATGTGTGTTGAAAATAAGCTGCGCATGGTGAATATTGATTTCATCATTATGAAAAATGTTGATAATATTCATTAATGCCATCGGATGGATGGAAGCATCGAATTCATCTACAACCAAAGTACCACCATTCAAAAGAGCATTAACTACTAAAGGGAACATATTTACAAAACGAATAGTCCCATAGGATTCAAACAGTTCCGCTGGAATCGCAGTACCTCTTTTAGTTTCACTAAAAATGGAACAGAGTTTTGCTTCATTATTGTCACCGTCTACTACATATCCAATGGCATTTGAATTAATTCCGAAATAGGTGGCAGCCTCATTTATAGTCTTTTCAATGTACACGGACTTTTTCTTTGGATCACTGAATTTTCGAATAAGATTCATAGAATCCGCACGGTAAATAATCATAAATTTGTTGTCTAGCCAACTGCTGATCAATGCAACCAATTTGGAACTAAACATTGTTTTGAAACCATTCATTAAAAAAAGTTCTTCATCATTTAGATTACTTTTGGCCAGAGCAATTGCACCTTCTGAATTCTGCTCAAAAGCATTTACGAGAAGCTCCTGAATGGCATCCAAAGAGTCAAACTTCAAGCCTTCATTTCGTGAAAAAATCAAGGAATTGTTGATCTTTAGAGTTTCGGATAATATCCTGCGCTGATAATCAGTCTCTAAAAATTTACCAAAGTCAGCTGAAAAAGAATATTCCACCAGCATTCCGTTCGAGATAAACTTAATTGAAAAATATACTGGAGCGACGTTTTTATGGGAATTATTTGGAATCAGTTCTAAAGCCGTGGCTGCAGCGTTAGGATCGCTTTTATCCTCATCATTACGAATATTTCCACGTAATACAATTGATTTAAAGGTGTCCATAGCACCAATAATATTGGTTTTTCCAGAGGCATTGGGTCCATAAATAACGGCTGAGCATAAACCTTTGTAGATTTTCTTTCCAATAGCTTCTTCCAGCAAACTATAATCGAGTCCTTTTTGTTTGGGCGCTGGTACAAGAGAAAATGTGAGTTCATCTTCAAATGATTTGTAGTTCTTGGTTCTAAACTCTAAAAGCATACTATTCCCTCCATTCTGCAAATTATATGCAAAATCATATTTATATTATATGTTATATGCTGCCCATATGTCAATTTTCCATTCTTATTTTGCTAAAATTTTGCAGAATTATTTATGGCCATTTGATTGTTTGAACCGAATGGCAGAACATAGCCTCTTTAGTTTTTTATGTCGATTTCTTCTATGACGAACTTGTCAAAGTCCACGGTGTCCATGAAATTGTCCTGTGTAAAGGACGTCTTTCTCCTTCTATTGTATTCATCCACATTATATGGAAGCCAGTAGGGCCTTTCCAGGTCAAACTCCCTGCATATGTCCAGTATGCATTTTTTGAGATCCTCCTGGTAGCTCTCACCGTCCTCTACCGCGGCAACCATGTCTTTTACTATTTTGTTTTTCTTTAAAAGCTTTCCCCATATCTTCAATTTTTTATCTCCTCAATATTCCTCAAGAAATGAATGTTTTTCACCGTCTTTTGTCCAGCCGGGTATGGAATCCATGTTCACATTGCAGGCGGCGTGAAAAATTGATTTGTCAACGCCCTTGAAGGACTTCTTCATGTTCTCTATGAGTTCCTTTATCTCATATCTCTTGCCGCCTGTCTTCTTTGCAGCCACCATACAGGCGCAGTTGAGGGGCCATATTCCGCTGCTTTGTATAAAATTTCTTATATGGGCTTCCTCTATGAAATAGAGCGGCCTTATGAGTTCCATGTTCTCAAAGTTCGTGGATCTGAGTTTCGGAAGCATTGTCTTGAAATTTCCGGAATACAGCAAATTCAAAAGGGTGGTTTCTATTACATCGTTGAAATGATGCCCCAGTGCAAGCTTGTTGCAGCCAAGCTCCTGCGCCCTTGTATAGAGAAATCCCCTTCTCATCTTTGCACACATGTAACATGGATAATCCTTTGCTATTTTATTTACAACGTCAAAAATATCGGATTCATATATATGTACAGGTATGTCAAGGTACCTGCAGTTGTCTTCCAGGAGCTTTCTTATGCTCTCATGGTAGCCCGGGTCCATTGCTATGAACTCCAGCCCAAATTTCAGCTTCCAGTGTTTTTTCAACTCCTGAAACAGCTTTGCCATGAGCATGCTGTCCTTTCCCCCGGATACTGCAACGGCTATCCTGTCCCCTTCCTCTATCATCTCAAAATCCCTTACAGCTTTTACAAATTTCGACCATATATTTTTCTTGTAGGTCTTTGTAATGCTGTGCTCTATATCCGGAAGCGGTTTCCTCTCACTGAAGGGCACAAGTATGTCGCAGCCTTTCCCCGCAATATCGTCCATATAATCACCTCGTTCTGTAATATTAATATTATATCACAATATATTCACAATGTTATATCGGAAAGTTCCACATTGAGCCTGTCCCTGTCCACTTCGTGATCCTGTACAACATCCTCCATATGATTTTTCCCTGCAGTCCTCGCAGGCAGTTTTACAGTGAACTTGCTTCCCGAACCATATTTACTTTCAACATATATCTCCCCTCCGTGCATCTCTACAAAGGATTTCACAAGATACAGACCTATTCCGCTTCCTTCCGAGTTTCCCCTGTAGATACTCTCCACCTGAGAAAACCTTTTAAATATAACTTCAAGTTTGTCTTCCGGTATTCCTATTCCATTGTCCTCTACAGAAATGAGTACATGGTCATCCATGTTTTTGAAATTTACGGCTATTTTCCCATTGCATTTTGTAAATTTCATTGAATTCGACAGGAGATTCAATATTATTCTCTCCATTTTGTCGATATCCACTCCCATGATTTTTTCTTCCACATCCGTGTCAAATACTATGTCTATATTCCTTTCCTCGGCATAGGGAACTACGGAATCAACTATGTTTTCAATTGTGCTTACCATATTTGTATTGCGGATATCAAGCTTCAGTCTTCCTGAATTGATTCTCGTAACATCAAGCAGCGCATTTATCATCTTCATGAGCCTGTAACAGTTCTGTTTCATCACATCCACATACTTTATGTGCTTGTTTATAACTTTTTTCTTTCCACAGTCCTTGCATGGATATAAGAGCTGAAGTGCTGCAAATATTACATTAAGAGGCGTTTTTAAATCATGTGATATATTGGAGAGCAGTTCAATATTCTTTTTCATATCTACTTCAAGCTGTTTTGTTTCCAGTTTGTACTTCAACAGTGCATCATCCATTTCCCTTCTCTTCTGTTTCCCCAGGTCAAGCAGCCTGTACAGCGATTCCAGCTGCATATTCTTTGTTTCCATATTCTTTTGCATTGTCTTTACGTAATATCCTATAATCCAGGCAACAGCAACATATACGGCAGACGTGACAATATCATTTGCAAAATTCACCGACAGATTGTATTTCAACATATAAACATAATCTGTCAGGACAAGTCCAGAAGCTGCTGACAGAGACAGAAGAATACCGAGTTTCATTCCCGATTGAAGTGTGGAAATTACAATAATAAAGAGTAATAAAAATTTATATTCATTGAAATCCAGGTTGGAAATCCATATCATTATCGTTAAAAATCCTACAAAAATAAAGCTGTCCGCAGCCTTGATCATCTCTTCATGCTTAAATACAAAACCCGATTTTTTGTTTTTCACCAAAAAAACGACCCATATTGAATAGCAAAGCAGAGAAAGGCATACCAGAATTGTGAATATTTTACCAGCATACTCCGAAGCACCGAGCAAATTCTTCAAACTATACCTCATGAAATATTGAAGCAGCGAAACACTCAAAAGCACCAATTTGACAACAGACAGAAAATCATGCATACTTTCTCCCCCGTATAGAGTTCTGGCATTGTTCATAATATTATCCTCCCCAAAAATCCGTTAGTGAAGTTTATAATCAGAATTATATAATCTATTAAATGAATTTTATTGGATCTTTTAGTATATTATAACATCTACGTATTTAAATATAAACATATTTGACAATAAAATTCAGCATAAATTTCCATTTATTATGCATAATAGATGCTGGAGGTGATTTTATTGTTTTTAAAACATCCGGTTAAGAAAATTTTTGCATTGTTTATTTGTGCAGTATTATGCATATCCCCTATCATGCCGGTCAGTGCAGCCGGCATTGGAAGCCGTCCCTACGTGAAAAATACCACAGCACCGGATCATCTCTATGTAATAGAACAGAACAAGCTCACAGATGCCCAAAATACGATGGTGGCAACGCTTCAGGGAATATGTTCAAAATCCAGTTCCCAGATATATACCCTGAACAGCAATCAGCCTTCCTATAAAATATGGCTGGAGGATCTTAAAAACAACTACGGGGTAAAGTATGAAATTGTAAATGATCCCTGGTGTCTACTTGACAGGTTCGGATATCTCGTGGACGGATACGTTCTCTATGACAGCACAGTTCCCGGTGATCCTTCAATAAACAACGCCTGTTCCCTGGCCTCCCTGAAAAACTCCATAGCAGTGGACATATCCATTGAACCGGCGGTGAGATCCCACGGAATTACAAAACTTGCAGGAGACTGCAGAAATACTGACAAATACTGGGGTTATAGAAAGCTGTGGAATTCGGGTCTGAACCACTCCACGGTAATCCAGCTCAATCCAAAGAGAGCTTCCGCCCTAAGAGACTATGCCATAATGACAAAATCCCTCATATTCTATGAAGATGACAAGGATGCCGAAGAACTGAGGGACACAATATTCGGATCAATGCCCCAAAACTCCATCTGTCTCGGGTGGGGGCCCGATGAATTCAAAAATATAGCCCTGGCATCAAAATACGGCATTGTTACAATACCTGCAGACTGGTCCTATAATCTCACCGTACTGAGTGCATTTCCGTCCTGCCCGCTGAAACAGAAGTCCTCAAAGGCTGCCAGAGCTACTTCAGAAAAAAATATGCACTATGTCACCTTCATAATGTCCGACGGCGACAACCAGCAGTGGAATCTCGGGAGCTGCTTCTCCTCCCCGAAATGGTACGGCTCAAGGTACAGAGGCAGCTTCAACATGGGATGGACGGTAAGCCCTTCACTCTACTATCTGGCACCAACCGTGCTCGACATGTACTACAAGTATGCCTCTGCAGAAAATTTCCGTGACGATTTTCTTGTATCTCCCTCGGGAATGGGATATATATACCCTTCCAGATTTGACAGAAAAAGTCTTGACTCCTATGTGAGGGAACTTGGCTCCTATATGAAAAGTACAGACCAGAAATACGTGTGCATACTTGATGACAGGGCATTCTACAGAAAAGATCTGTGGGATATTTATACAGGTGAACCGGTCATAAAGGGGCTTTTCTACCTTGACTACAAAAGGCAGGACAGCTACCACGGAAGGATAATCTGGAGCAGGGGAAAACCTGTGGTATCCTGCAGAAATCTGCTGTGGTCGGGTATTGAGAATGAAAGCGGGCTTGTGAAAAACATAGATGACTATGTTAAAAAGGGATATACGGACACCAGAAGGGAAACGGCCTACACAGTCGTATACATACATGCCTGGAGCAAGACTCTGGAGGATGTGTACAATGTTGTTCTAAAGCTTGAACAAAATCCCAAAATAAAAGTTGTGGCACCTGACACCTTCATGGAAATCATACAAAAGAATGTGGTATATTAGTAATAACATATTATATTATAGGGGGAGTCAAAATGAATATCTATGATGTAACGATAAAAAACGGCTATATTGCAGATCCTGAAAGAATGACCGTGGAAAAGGGAAACATAGGCATAAACAGCGGCAGAATATGCACTGTCACAGACACTCCAATATCAGGCAGGATTACAATTGATGCATCCGGCAGGATAGTAAGCCCCGGATTTATAGATATTCATGCCCACATAAACGGAGATGCAGTATGCGGAAAGCTGTCCCTGGCACAGGGTATAACTACCACCATAGGAGGAAACTGCGGCGGGGGAATACTGGATGTCGAAAACTTCTTCTCGCGGCAGGACAGCGGCGGCTTTCCCATAAACCAGGCACAGTTTGTGGGCCACTCCTTCCTCCTGAGAAACGAGGCGGGTGCATGTGATCCATATGTTCCGGCCACAAAGCGCCAGATTAAAACCATGAAAAAGCTTCTCAGGCAGTCCTTCCGTGAAGGCGCCATAGGAGTATCCTTCGGGCTGGAATACGCTCCCGGCTCCTCCTTCGAGGAGGTAATCGAGCTGAGCAGAATAGCTGCTGAATACGGGAGACTCGTTTCAATACATACGAGGCTTTCAGGTCCGGGCGAGCTGGAATCCCTGAAGGAGGCCATAGACATTTCGGAAATAACGGGAGCACGGGTTCAGATATCACACCTTGTCTATCAATATGGTACGGGCATAATGGCACCAGCCCTGGAGATGATTGAAAGTGCACGGAAAAGTGGATTTGACGTATGGGCGGACAGCGGAATGTATACCAACTTTGCCACGGGAATGAACACCAGCGTCTATGATCCGGATCACATAAAAAAATTCGGGTGGAAATACGGCAGCATGCTGGTAGCCTCCGGAAAGTACAAGGGACAGTATCTCACCGAATCCCTCTACCACGAGCTGAGAAAAAGCCTGGAGGATATAATTGTGATATGCTTCACCGGAGTTGAAGAGGAAATATACGATGCCCTGAATGCGGATTTTGTAGTTCCCTCTTCTGACGCAGGGCCAAGCCCTTCCGGAAACATAAAAGAAGGTCATCCACAGAATTCAGGCACCTTCCCGAGATTTTTCAGGGAAATGGTGCACAATAAAAACCGTCTTTCAATTATAGATGCGGTGAGAAAGTCATCTCTGCTTCCTGCAGAAATACTCGGCTTTGAAAACAAGGGGAGGATAAGGGAAGGCGCAGATGCCGATCTCGTAGTATTCAATCCCGATACAATATGTGACAATTCGGACTTTGAAATTCCGGACAGGCAGCCTTCAGGAATTGACTATGTGATTGTAAACGGGAAAATCTCCGTAAAAAATGGTCATGTGCTGGACAATGCACTTTCCGGCAGAAGCATAAAATACCCCGGTGCCATATAAGCCCGGAGTATTTTTTTAATCAGCTGTTCTCCCTGAGCCACTGTGTCCAGGAGGTTTCATAATTGTCATTGTTGGATTTTGCATATTTATAAAAATTTCTTATGAGATCCGATCTCCTATGTGACTCACTTTCCTTGCCATCTTCGGGTTTAAGAAGATTCTTGCCGCCCAGGAGAACCTGCCTTTCCATTATATCTTCAAGGCTGTCCTTTTTTGCATTCTTCATTATGTCATACATTGTCATAAAGGTTGTTGTCCTTCCTATTCCAGCCTTGCAGTGAAAATGGAGCCAGGTGTCTTCCGGCAGCTTCCTCACTGTATCCACAAAATAATCCACCATTTCATCCTCAGGTCTTTCCGTATCTGTAACAGGTATTCTTATATAGTCCATTCCGTGTTCTTCTACGAGCTCCTTTTCACTCTGAACTTTTTCAGGTATTATTTTCTTGTCCTCTACCATGATTGGTTTTCCAGGTTCTACTGATTTGAGCTTTTTCTTCTCGTCCTTTATTACCTGTTTCTTTGTAAGTCCCTTGTTGGCCTTGTTGCTGCCTTTAGGTTTCCAGCTCACCGCCATGTCGTTTATGAATCCGTGTGATTCCTGCCTGAGATCCACAACTGTTATGTTACTACTGCCTATTGCCTTCTTCATAAGGTCGATATTTCCGCCTGTAAACTGTGCACTTCCGGAGGCCTTAAGTTCCGTATCCTTCCTGAATCTCTTGGGCATTTCTCCGTTTTTGCTGGAATCTATGGATATATTTACAGAATCGCTTCCATTACTTGGTTTGTACAATTCTTTTGAATAGACATCTGAAATTCCTATGAGAGACATGAAAAATAGGATAAATGCCAGTATTCTCAGTCTTTTCTTCATATAATAAATCACCTCGCAAAATTTTTGTATCCATTATATTTTGTTTAGTAATTTACTAATTATACGTTTAAAATTTCATTGTCTTTTTATCAATACAATATTCTTCCATTTTCCTTTTTTAAATCTTGCATAATATAGAATTCCCCGCACCAGCCAGTCCATGTACATGCCTGTCCATATTCCTAAAAGCCCCAGTCCCAGACTTATGCCAAGTATATATCCAGTTACTATTCTGAAGACCCACATTCCTATAATTGTCGTCACCATCGTATACCTTGCATCTCCTGCACCCTTGAGCCCTGCAGGAAGTACAAACGCAATAGACCAGAGGGGTATGCAGAGTGCATTTGTCCTGATAAGCAGTGCTGTAAGATTTATGGTTTCCACATTTGCCGTATACAGCGATGCCCACAAACCTGCTGCTGGAAAAGAAACAAGGCAGAGAAATATCAAAAGCACCGTAGACATCTTATACAGGTAGGAAAGACATCTCTCTGCCTCATTACTGTCTCCTTTTCCCATGTACTGCCCTATCAGTGCCGTTGCCACAATTCCAAGGGAAGTTCCGGGTATATTGAGCATGGTAGCTATGGAATTCCCTATTGTATTTGCAGCTATTGATATTGTACCCATTCCCACGACAAATACCTGTGTAATAAGTTTCCCGCCGGTAAATATCAATGATTCCACACTGGCAGGTATACCCACAAGAAATATTGGTTTTATGATATCCATGTCAAACCTGAAGCTAAAAATACCAGTCAGCCTGAGCACTCGCGTACCTCTCAGAAGTACAAAAAGTGCAGCAATTCCGCCTACCGTTCTGGCTATTGCAATTCCAAGTGCAGCACCTTTTACACCCATGCTTGCAAGATTGATATTGAAGCCCAGAAAGCTGAAATTGAGGCCGTATATAAAAATATATCCGAGTATTACATTGAGTACATTCATGAACATGGTTATCTTCATGGGAGTTTTTGAATCGCCGCTTCCCCTCATGACTCCATTTGCTATGAGATCCAGTGCTATCATTGGATATGTAACCAGAGTTATTCTAAAATATACTCTGGCATAATCTATGACAATCCTGTCCGCCGCACCGTAGAGAACAACTATGAGCTGCTTTTCAAACAGAAAAATCAGAAGAGTTATGACAAGGGATATAAGTACTCCTGAATAGAGAGACTGCTTCATGGCCACATTTGCCATATTCCTGTTCTTCTGTCCTATATACTGTGCCACCACTACAGTCCCGCCTACTGCAAGTGCCGAGAAAAAGGCAATGAGTATGTAATTGAAGGAATCTATCATTCCTATTGCAGATACGGCCTCCTTGCTTATATGGCCTGCCATCATGGTATTCACCATGCCAAGGGTTGCCACGAAAAGCTGTTCAGCAAAAATTGGCATGGCCAATTTATATACATCCTGTCTTATAACAATTCTCTTTTTTAATGTCAATTTGCCAGTCCATCCTTTCAGACAATCTATTTGCCGTATAAATATAGTATAAATAAACAGTTGAACAAGTCAATATTTTTAATCTAAAGGGATTAAATTAAGACTTAATTTTTTATTCACTAAATCAAATAATACCATAAACGAAGATATAGAATAAGGGGTGATTATGTATGAGTGATATTTACATAAATAGTTATAACAATCAATCGAACTTAGATATTAATAATTTATCTATAAGCAAAATTACTGACGAAAATCAATCTAATAATAGTTCTAAAGAATTAATGAATGATGATACTAAAGATAAGGTAGAAATAAGTGTAAAAAATGATATTTTGATTAATACTAAAAAAGCATATGATGCATTTAAAGAAACTAATAAAGAGTACGGCATTGTATCTGCTGATGGATACTACCAAGATATGAGTGTAATTTTGGGGCATATAGAAGTGGCTATGAAAATTATGGGGTTGCCTACAGCAACTTTTGATTTTAATGGGTTAACTGATGAAAATAAAGAGAATGGAGATTTTTTAGGGTTTATTGATAAAATTAAAAATTTTGCACATGAACTAAATAAAAAAAATGAAGGTACTGATCTTATGACTGTACCTGACTCTTTCTTTGATTTTTGTGATTCTTTCAAATCCAAATTGAAACAATATGGTTGTAAATAAGTATAAATAAAAGCACTTTTAGCCAAAGTACTTTTATTTTTCCCATAGTAATCTCCAAATAAATTTTATCCTGTCCTATTTTAAATATTTATAAGTATCTTCCAGCTTTTTAAAGTCAAGTATTTCGTCAACTATTATTTCAAGTACGGTAGTGTCAGAATTTTCTATCTTTGCTTTTATATTATCAGGTAAAATACCAAACTTTTTAGTCAGCAGCCTAGTAGATGTTCTTACAAGTTCCTGTCTTCTTCCTTCTTTTCTTCCTTCTTCCTTACCTTCTTTTTTACCTTCTTCTCTCAATAGTCTTCCAAGTTCAGTCATTCCAAACACCTCCTTGATTCTATCCATATTACTGCCGTCTACGAATTTTTCAGCAAAAGCATACAAAAGAGCTAGTGAATTCATCTGGTTTTTGTCGTCTTTTATTTGCCTGGCTAGTTTTATAGATTCCAATATTCTATCATTCCTATCTTTAGTACTGTTCATTATAGGTAAAAATACGAGAGATAATAAATCATTACTGTTTAAAGTATCATTAGATTTTATTTTATGCTCCAGGTATTTGTATTTTACATCACCATCCAGGTTACTCATATAGAAGGCATTAACTGAATATTTAATAGATCCTATATTTATATTTGTTTCGGCTTTTTTAATATTTGAAGAATAAACTACAATTGTATTTACGGCTCTATTTTCTTTATAATATAAAACTGCATCATAGGCAAGAAATCTTGAAAGGTCACTTTTCCTATTTGTAGTCTGAAACTCAAGGTGCAAATAGGAGTTGTCGTCTAATAAAAATGTATAATCCATAAAGGAAGTATCTATTTGAAGATTTTTTAGTTCAGTTCTCGCAGCAGTAATTATTTTTGATTTTATGCCAAAGAATTGAAGTGCATCTTCTTTGAAAACATCCAGTATACTTTTCATTATGGCATCTTCAATATTTTTGATTTTTTCCGGCATAGGGGCTAAACTCCTTTGCAATTTAATAACTGTATCTATAATATATATTATCATATTTTGTTATTCTGGAAACCTATTTTGATATGAAATTCCATACTTGCTTATAATTTATACTTTATTAAACACAAGTGTAAGACTATATCCCCAAAATAATGATTGTAATATTACAGTATATATATTATTGTATTTTAAAAGTAGTTGATTTGGAATCAAACTTAAGTATGTTAAAATATAACTTGTTATTAAAATAAATAAAATAGATGATACTAATAATTTAAAAATATTAAATCTTAAACTACCACTTTTTTTAAATAATTCTTTAATAGAATTTTCTAGTCCTAATAAAAATCCAAATATGGCAAAAAATATAATAAGATTTATGGTAAATAATCCTATATTAAATGTAATTTGTAAATTTTTATATATATTATTCAAATAAATGCTCCCTAATAGTGTATATATAATTAAAACTAATATGTATACATTAGCACCTTTAATTTTCAACATTACCACATCCCTAACAATTAATTGTAGTGATCAGTTATTTTAAAATGATTTGCTATTATCCAGAAAATACTTTATACATATTTACTATATCATATATTTTTTATATAAATTGTCGAATTTAGTAAATAATTTTTACAGTTTACCTCCTGAAGAAAGTGTTAAATGATACAGAATAAACAAAAACACCCTTAACAGGGTGTAAAAATATCAGTAATATTTAATTTAAGTTTACTACTTATAATGTTCTTTACAACTTGCAATATAAATATTTCCATCATCAATACCATAAATAAGCCTATGAACGTCCGTTATCCTTCTGCTCCAATATCCTGACAATTCATGCTTCAATGCTTCAGGTTTTCCAATCCCTTCATTTCCATTTCTCTCTATATCCTTTATTAGTTCATTAATTTTCCTCAAAATTTTTTTATCCTCTGACTGCCAGTATACATAGTGATTCCATGCAATATCTGAAAAAATCTTATTCATCTAGCAACTCCATTTTCTTTCCTTTTCCCATTTTAAGCTGATTAATAGAGTTCAATAATTCATTATAGTATTCAGGATTACTTCTTACATATAGATTCTCCAATAAGTTATTATATTCTGATTCTGACATCATAACTACATTTTCACCACGTTTACGAGTGATAATAATTGTTTCAAAGTCACTTGTTGCTTTATCACAGAAATCTTTAAAATTCTGTCTTACAGCTGAATAACTTGTAGCTATCATAGCATCACCTCCACGTTTATATTGTACAATAGATTGTACAATTATGCAAGCAAAATAATGGCCATGTATCCAATCTTAAATTTATCAAATTCATAATAATATTCCTCTTTTATGCACATATATAATTTATAGTCATAAATTATAATTAACGTGGATAATAATATTTTCGGAGGTAACTTTGTATGTGTGGAATTGCTGGATGGATTGATCTTAAAGAAAACATCTCAAGAAACAGGGATGTAATCATAAACATGACAAATACATTGAAAGAAAGGGGACCAGATGACGAAGGGTACTATCTTTCTGAAAATGCCCTTCTCGGCCATAGAAGACTTGTAGTTGTAGACCCTTCCGGAGGTGCCCAGCCAATGTCAAAAAGTGCTGTCGGGAGGAAATTCATAATTGTATACAACGGAGAACTCTACAACACGGAGGATCTGAGAAAGGTACTCAGGGACGAGGGATACGAATTCGACTCCTATTCTGATACCGAGGTACTCCTGACAAGTTACATTCACTGGGGACCCGAGTGCCTTCACCATATAAACGGCATATATGCCTTTGCCATATGGGATGAAGACAAAAAAAGCCTTTTCATGGCACGGGATCCTCTCGGTGTAAAACCCCTTTTCTATACTATAAAGAATAATTCCCTCATATTCGGCTCGGAGATCAAGACAATTCTTGCCCATCCTCTTGTAGAGCCCATAGTAGACAGACAGGGACTTACAGAGATATTCGCACTTGGCCCCGCAAGAGCCCTCGGGAGCGGCGTGTTCAAGAATATACGCGAAGTTCCTCCTGCCAACTATCTTCTGTATACACCAGATGGTGTAAAGCTCAGTGAATACTGGAAACCGCAGTGCAGGCTTCATACAGAAGACGTGGAAACCACTGCAGAGCATGTAAGGACTCTTCTCCTGGATGCCATAAAAAGACAGCTTGTGGCAGATGTTCCCGTGTGCTGTCTGCTTTCAGGAGGACTTGATTCAAGCACAATATCTGCAGTTGCAGCTTCGGAGTTTAAAAAACAGGGAAGAACTCTGGATACCTACTCCATCGACTACAAGGACAACGACAAGTACTTTGAGGCAAATTCCTTCGAGCCCACTCCGGACAGGGTATGGGCACTGAAGATGTCAAAATATATAAACAGCAGACATCATGGAATTGTAAATGACAACAAGGCTCTTGCGGATGCACTATACGATGCGGTAATAGCCGGAGATCTCCCTGCAATGGCGGACATAGATTCCTCCTTCTACCTTTTCTTCAAGGAAATAAGAAAGAAGAATACCGTAGTACTCTCAGGTGAATGTGCCGATGAAATTTTCGGGGGATATCCCTGGTACAGGAGACCCGAAGATATAAACGCCCACACTTTTCCATGGTCAAAATCCATAAATTCACGAAAGGAAATACTGTCGGGTGAATTGAAGAAACTTGACCTTGAAGGATATCTGAATGAACAGTATGAAGGTACTTTGAAACAGGTTCCCCACCTTGACGGAGAATCAAGGTCCGAAGCACGGATGAGGGAACTGTTCTATCTCAATATAAAATGGTTCATGATAACACTTCTTACAAGGAAGGACCGCATGAGCATGGCAAACAGCCTTGAGGCAAGAGTTCCCTTTGCAGACTACAGACTTGTAGAATATGCCTTCAACATACCTTCAGAGATGAAATTCTACAAGGGGCGTGAGAAAGGGCTTCTCAGAAAAGCATTAAAGGGTATTCTTCCGGAGGAAATCATTGAACGTAAAAAGAGCCCTTATCCAAAAACCCACAACCCCGAGTACACAAAACATGTTCAAAAGTGGATGAGACGCATAATGGCAGACAAAAGCTCGCCCATACTGAATCTTATAGACAAAAAGGCCGTGAAGGAACTCATAGATACAGGAGGTTCCTCCTTCAAAGCTCCCTGGTTCGGACAGCTCATGCGTGGTCCACAGCTCCTTGCCTATTTGATCGAGATAAATATATGGCTCAAGGAGTACAAGGTAAAAATAGAATTTTAGAATAATAAAAAACAGCAGTATCCGCTGCAAAATGGATACTGCTGTTTTTATTTTTATCTTCTATAGGTGTGCCACAGTGAATTCCCGCTTCCCCTTGCAAATACATCCGTCCTGTTGGGGCCCCAGGATACTGCTGCAGGTGCCGAGTTTATGTTTCCTCCTATACTCCACCAGTTGCTCCATCTGTTTCCATCCCAGGACATTGTAATAAGCTGATTGTTGAAACCTCTTGCAAATACTTCAAGCCTGTTTGCCCTTCTTGAAGAAACCGCAGGTCCCGAAGTCAGCAGTCCACCGAGATTCTGCCAGCTGCTCCACCTTGTCCCGTTCCACCATATATGCTGCAGACGATTGCCCTGTCCTCTTGCAAATACGTCAATTCTGTTTGGTCCCCAGGATACTGCTGCAGGTGATGAGGTAAGATTTCCGCCGAGGCTCTCCCAGTCACTCCATCTGCTTCCATTCCACCATATATGCCATAGTGCATTGTCGGTACCCCGTGCAAACACGTCAAGCCTGTTCGCACCCCAGGAAGATACTGCAGGTCCTGAAGTAATAATGCCGCCAAGGCTTTCCCAGTCACTCCATCTGCTTCCATTCCACCATATGTGCCATAGTGCATTGTCGGTACCCCGTGCAAACACGTCAATTCTGTTCGCACCCCAGGATACTGCTGCAGGTGCCGAAGTAATAGTTCCACCGAGACTTTCCCAGCTGCTCCATCTTGTTCCATTCCACCATATGTGCCACAGTGCGTTGTCAGTACCCCGTGCAAACACGTCAAGCCTGTTCGGTGCCCAGGAAGATACTGAAGGTGCCGAAGTCAAATTTCCTCCGAGATTTTCCCATCTGCTCCATCTTCCCGCCGGAACCGGAAGTACTATAACATTTCTTGGTACAAATCCGGCATAGCTTCTCATCTGCCCGTTTGGAAAAGGATAAAACGGCTGATTCATAGAATAGAAATTGTTTGAAAATGTATTATTGTTCATTAGGAACCTCCTTATTTTTTGTTCCTGTTTAAATACTGCCAATTACATTCTATGAATAGAGTTGAAAAAATGTTACTTTCTATTTAAGCACTGCACATACAATCGTTCTGGCCCCATCAAATTCATAACTGCAGGTATACAGGGTCAATATCCTTTTAAAATCGTTATTTTTAATGTTTTTATGATAAATGGATCTCTGCTTTAAAAAGTCTATATATTTCATATATTCTTCATCTGAAGCAAAATTAGTTCTGAGTTCATTCTTCTTTTCATCCACTACAAATACAGAAAAGACTTCATATGTATATTCCTTGTTGTCTTTTATGATTTTTACAATTCCCTTTTTAAAATTTTCTTCTTCTTTGAAATTATTTATTTTATTAAACATGGTGGAGCTTTTCATATTATGCCCGTAAATGATCATATCTCTGCCTGCATCATGTTCATCATTATTTTCTACGAATATGCTCCCCGATGCACTTTTTTGCCTGTAAAAATTATTGCTTAGATAAAATTCATTGTCCTTTCTCTGGACAACAGGATAACTTATATCCGTATTGGGAATATTCATACCAAAATATCCTATATCAGTGTCTGGAATACTTATCCAGAATTTATAATCCGGATTGATTTTTCTCAATTTTTCTTCTGCCGCATTTATTTTGGCGTTATGTTCAATTTTGGGCTTCAACGCCTGAATTTCAAAGTAGCTTTTAATATTCCTATAGTAGCCTATGCACCTGTAGCCTATTTTAACTACACAAAATACAATTACTACAGCTAAAATTACATTCGCCAAAATTTTTACATTCTTTTTCATAGTTCACCCTTATATAAATTTTTTTGCACACCTGCCGGTAAGCAGTCTGCAGGTTATAAAGGATACTATAGGTACCGTCAAAATAACTCCGATACTTCCCGATACCCCCTGCATAATCTCTATTCCAACAGAATACATATTGATAATCTGGTTGTATTTCATATTGTAGGCATATATCAAAAGCAGAGTATTTATGGAACCACCTGTAAATGCAAGTATAAGTGTATTCGACATGGTCCCCATCATATCCTTCCCGACATTTATTCCAGAGACAAACAACTCCTTGAAGTCAAGTTCGGGATTTTTTTCATGTATTTCATTTATCGTAGATGCTACAGACATGCTGACATCTATTACTGCACCAAGAGATGCTATAAGTATTCCTGCAAATAAAATTCCACCTATATTCAGATGTGTCTTGCTGGATATGACCACCAGATCCTCTATCTCCGACACATTATATCCGGATATTTTCGCAAAATATCCAAACGCCGAAGCGGCTCCACCTGCAATAACAACTCCTGCAATAGTCCCCAATACTGCTGCTACTGATTTTACAGTCAAACCATCTATCAAATACATGGTAACTATCGTGACCAGTATTCCTATAACAACTGCAGATAAAAATGGAGAATATCCCCTATAGATCATTGGTATAAATAAAAATACAATGCAGATGAATGTAAATGCAAGCCCCACAACAGACTTGAAACCTTTTTTACCTCCAATTGCCCATAGTATCAAAACAAAAATTCCTACAAAGGCATATACAATCGGTCCCCTGTTGTAGCTGTATACAGTAGCCACATAGTTGTCCCCAGATACGCTAAGCGAAACAACAACCTTCATTCCCTTTTCACAATCGGCACCGTAAAGATATCCTGAAGTACTGGTGGCATTTAGCACTCTTCCCTTATAACTTCCGCTCAGCATTTTTATTTTTACTGTCTGCCTTCCTACACGTGAACCATCTTCCTGTATGTTGTCCTTTATGATATCCTCAACTACAGCCTTGTCAAAGGACACACCTTCCTTGTTGGAAAACTGTACTTTGTCTATCTGATTAAAGGAATACAAAAATGCAAAAAAGCCCAATGCCAGTACTGCTATAACTGCTCTCCTGATATTGGCGGTTCTGTCACCAAATAGTCTTGAAATCATAGTCTGTTCCTCCAGTTCATATTAAAATTACAGGAGCACCTACATGCTCCTGTAATCCTACTTTATTTTTCAAATAATTTTCTCTTCCTGTTTATGAAAAGCAGTGCTGCTGCGGAAAGTCCTGCAAGAGCAGCAAGAGGATAGAATTTAAAATCATCTCCTGCCTTGAAGTTTTCTACTGCCTTGTCTAGTTCTTCACGTGCATTTTTAACATCATCCGGCGAACTGTCCTCTGAGCCAAGAACAGCTTTTGCCTTTGCAACTGCAGCTTTAAGTGCATCTGCTTTTTCCTGCTTATACTGTTTATCTCCAGTTCCTATCTTGTCCTTGGTATCTTCCAATAATGCATCTGCATCATTTGTTGCAGATTGGAGTCCTTCTTCATCAGAACTATCGCCGGAACCACCTTTTACGACACTGTTTTTGAAGTTTTCTACTGAAGTATTCAAAGCTTCAGTAGCTTTGTCCAGCGCTGTCTGTGAATCGTCATCCAAGTCAAGAGCAGTCCTGGCTGTTTCAATTGCAGCATTAAGCTTGTCCTTTGCTTCCTGAGGATACTGTCCTTCTTTTGTACCTACAGCTGCTTTATCATATTCATCCTGTGCAGTATCTATTGCAGTTTGAAGTTCTGTCTTGTCGCCCTTAGTCTGAATACCATCAATGGCACCTTTCAAATCTGCATATGCCTTGGCAATTGCTTCTTCACTGGCTTCCTCAGAAACAGCTTTTGCAGCCTCAAGTGCAGTATTCAATTTTTCAAGGCTTGCCTTTGTATAGTTGTCACCATCAGCAACTTTTTTCTCTCCTTCTGAAATCAAATCTTTCAACTCATCAAAAGTTGCTTTACTGTCCTCCGATTTTACAATAGTAAAGGAGTTGTCAATTTTTGCTCCAGTATCTGTCCTGAAAGTATTTATAGTAAAACTTGTATCATCAACAGACACAGTGGAGTAAGTCGGGATATCCTCCTGCCATCTTGCAGCTACATAGGCCTGCTGATTTTTTACCAGGTCATAATATTTACTTCCTGATGCAGAATCTGCAGTCATATACAGTATACCGGTTGGATTTACAACTGTCTTTGAATCATCCAAGCTATTTGCATCTTCCAATGTACTCTGATCCACACCTGTTTCACCATCTTTTATGTCAACCTTCTGCACTGCTTTTGGATCTTCAATACTCTTTAGGTAATCCTTGTATTCCTGACTTGTTTCCTTTCCTTCCAGGTCATTATCTTCAAACTGAGTTTCGAATGTATCATCATCAATCATCTTGGATTCATCCTTAACTCCACCCTTTAACATGTATGATCTTGAATAAGTATGGTCATGTCCTGTGAGTACAATATCAATCTTATTGTCTTCAAAAATAGGAGCCAGGTTATATCTCTTGTTTACTATTTCAGGTTCGTTGGAATGTTCACCAGGTCCATATATGTCATGGTGGAGTGTTACCACACGCCATTTTACATCTGGATTTTTAGAAATGGCTTCTTTGATGATATCCTCATGTTCTGCATAATTTTCACTGTTGGTGTTCAGGTCAATGAACAGCGTATTGCCGTATGAATAGTAATAATCTCCACCAGCTGTCGTCGTTCCCTTATCTGATGCATTAGGGTTGTTAAAGTGATATGTGTAATTTACATTTTTTGAATCGTGGTTACCTATAGTAGTGGCAACTGGCAGTGATTTCAGTGCCTCCGGGCTCAGATATCCTGCATATTCAATATTCTGTGACTGCTCATCCTCTTCTTCCTTTGTAGTCTGAATCTGATCTCCTGCCGAAATCATGAAGCTTACATCTGGATTTTGTGCCAATGCGGTATTTATGGTATTGTTCCAGTTGAAGCTGTCATTTCTTACAGCCGCATCCTGCCCCTGTGATCCACTTTCACCTGTTGCAGTATTGCCGCTTGAAGAACCTATCTGCGGATCTCCCACAAGCAGGAAAGAAAAGCTTTCTGTATCCTTAGTCCTATATATAGTTGGAGCTGTCCATTCACCATTTACTGTATAACTATAATAATATGTTGTATTTTCTTCCAGTCCTGTTGCTGTAGCATGATTATAATTATAACCTTTTGTATAAGTATTCTCCGGAACATCTCCCTTAGTTACATCAATTTCTTTTGCATCGCTTAAATCCTGTTTTGTGCCAATTTTCAGCTGTGGATCAGCTTCACCATCTTTTGAATACCAGCCGAAGTTCAACTCAGTTGCATTTCTTCCCGGTGTCAGTGACATCTGCGTAGGATCCTTCTTTACTGTCTCCCATTTTTGTACCCAGACATCCCAGACACCATTTTTTGCTGCTTCTGTTTGACTTGCCTCAGTCCATCCATCGTTGCTTGCTGCAATTGCGGTAATTCCTGTTGATGTAAGCATAGTAGCCGTCAACAGCAGTACCATCATCTTCTTGTTTCTCTTCAACATGTTTGTATTCCCCCGTATTATTATAATTTACTGTGTGTATTATAGCATGGTTTTTAAGTGCGCTTGTTTTTGATTATATATTACAATTGAATAATTATGAATAATTGTTAAGCCATATTTACATTAGAATACATACTTTTTACATTGTTTAAGCTGTAAAACGTTTAATATGAGAATATTTTCTAATGAGAGGAATAAAAAAAACCTATAGAAATAAATATATATGGATAGATCTATTAAAGGAGATATTAGATATCCATGTACAATTCAGATCCCGACAGTTTAAATTTTTTAGACGGTGTGAGAAACAGCAAGGGTCCGGATGACCTGAAGGATTTTTTCAACCAGCTCTCCAGACAGAATCCGGATAAGGCAGATATTTTTATCAATGACAAAAAGCTGCAGTTTCCAACATTGTTTATTCTCAAAGATGAAATCAGAAGGACTGATTTATTCAGAAACCTGAATCAAAGAAACAAGATAGCCCTGCTGATTATAAAAAAGATACTTTCAGACAAAAAACAGAACACCCCTCAGGAAAATCTCTCCTTCAGACATATACACCTCATTCATTCAGTTTTAAGGTGGATATTGTCATCCGGAGCTTCCAGCGACGGCATAAGTGATGAATATGCCCGGGTACTGGATATCACTTCCGCAATCTTGACACAAATATACAGGGACAGTACACTGCTTCCCATTATGGCGGACATAATTTTTGAAAGACATAAAAAGGGCCTTTTGATTCACGATCTCATCTGGGCATTTTTCCAGTCTGCAAATCCCGAAAGTCTTATGATCATAGGTCAAAAATTACTTTCTGACCACAAAAAAGACGTTGAGCTGGCCTCAAAGCTGCTGAATTTTATACCTGAACTGGAGGAAAGTACAGGCAGAGCAAAAAAATACACCATCTTTTCAAACTGGATGAAGGAAAACAGTGCATTCTTGAAATATACGGGCGAAAGCTTTCATCAGACCTTCAAGCCGAGGCCCTACAGGGTAGTTCTAGAAGGGAAATATCTATGCAGGAACATATGCTGCGATACAGGAAAAGCCGTTTGCTGTCCCACTCCCGAGGAATACAGCCTTCTTGATGAATTCAAAAAGCTTGATGAAAATGTGAAGGTGCTTCTCTCGAATTTTTCCTTGAAAATACACAGCAGGAATATATATCTATGGGGTCTGTGGATACGCTCCCCTCTGGAGGATCAGATAAAAATAGCCAGAATAGGAGGAGTACAATGAGTTTTGAATCGAATTTGAGAAATAACATTGTAAATGCAGCCATAGCACTTGATAAAAGCAATTTGTCCTTCAGCACCTTCCGTAAATCCTACTGCAACGGGAACTACTGGGAGAGGACGCGGCAGGGGGGCTTTCTGCTGAAAGAAGGAGCAAGTCCCTCAGCTGCAATCAACGATATTTACAGAAACGGCAGTAAATACGGTACTGAATGTGCAACGGCAATAGTCATAGTATTTTACAAGGCCTGCCTTGACTCTTTTGGAAACAGGCTGTTTGATGCCGTATTACCCGATATATATTTAATGAACTGGCAAAATGTAGACAGGAATCTGGGACTTGCCACAATGGACATAGAAAATCCCCTGCCCGGAGACTGCCTGTACTTTAAAAATCCGCAGGTAAGTCCCCTAACTCCCGAATGGCAGGGGGAAAATGTAATTGACCTTGGGGAAGGGATGTACTACGGTCATGGTGTAGGAATAAGGACAGGCAATGAAATAGTTGACGCACTGAATTCAAACAGGGTAATGGGGGCAACTCAGTCCGCCTATCTTCTTGACTCCGCTACAAGACCGGATTTTGAACGCCTTGCCCATATAAAAGAGAGCAGCTAAAATATATTATCTTCCATAAATCTCTGTAATATTTTTGATTTTATGTGCCAGCTTTTCTGTAAGCCGTCCTCTTTTTATCCTCCACTTCCAGTTTTCCCCCATGGTTGACGGAGTGTTCATTCTGGCCCCATCTCCAAGTCCGAGATAATCCTGGAGCGGTATAACTGCAAGCTCTGCCACAGAGCTTAGGGCGCCTCTTATAAAACCCCAGTTGTATCCCTCTTCTTTACTCAATCCCAAATATCTTTTTGCAAAGTCGAAGTTCTCTTTTCCGGTATTTTGAATCCACCCCATGACAGGTTCATTGTCATGGGTTCCTGTATAGACAACACAGTTTCTTTCATGGTTGTGGGGCAGATAGATACTGTCTTTTGCTGAATCAAAGGCAAATTCCAGAACCTTCATTCCAGGATAACCCGACTCCTCACGTAATTTTATTACATCATCCGTAAGATATCCAAGATCCTCTGCTATTATATCCATATTCTTTATATCTTCTTTAATCTTCCTGAAAAATTCTATTCCAGGGCCTTTAACCCACTTTCCATTTGCAGCAGATTTCTCTCCGCGGGGTATCTGCCAGAAGGATTCAAAACCCTTGAAATGATCTATCCTAACCACGTCATACATATCCGAATTCTTTTTAAGTCTTTCCAGCCACCACCTATATCCGCTGCTTTTCAAATAATCCCACCTGTATACGGGATTCCCCCACAGCTGTCCCTTGTCCGAAAATTCATCCGGCGGACATCCCGATACTGCATCTGCTGAAAATACCTTCCTGTGTGACCAGGTATCTGCACTATCCTCCGCAGCGTAAATGGGAATATCCCCTATTATCTTTATGCCATTTTCATGTGCATAACTTTTAAGCTTATTCCACTGTTTGAAAAACATGTACTGCAAAAAAATCCAGAACTTCACATCCTGATCCAATTCTATTTTGCAGTGCTGAATTTCAGAGGGTTCTCCGGACCTTATGCCTTCACTCCAATACTGCCAGGGCTTTGAATCAAATTTCGTCTTGAGTGCCATATAGAGTGCATAGTCTTGAAGCCAGTAGCTGTTGTCCGCCCTGAATTTTTCAATATCTTTTTCATACTTTCCCCTGCTGTTTTCGTATGCAGCTTTCAGGACTTTCATCTTGTGCTCAAATATTTTCCCATAGTCGACTTTTTCAGGATCATTTCCAAAGTCAATGTTTTCGTATGCCGATTTGTCAAGGATGCCCTCTTCATTCAAGGTGTCAAGATCTATGAAATATGGATTTCCTGCAAAGGCCGAAAAAGTCTGGTACGGAGAATCTCCCATACCCGTAGGTCCAAAAGGAAGCACCTGCCAGTATTTTTGACCCGCTTCAGCAAGGAAATCCACAAATTCACAGGCACTTTTCCCAAAGGTTCCTATTCCATATGACCCTGGCAGAGATGTAATATGCATCAATATACCACTGCTTCTTCCATCCATTTTAAAGCCCCCTTGCAAATAATAAATTTTAAATATGCTGCAGGGCTTTTCCCATGCGTTCCAGAGCCATTTCTATTTTATCTACGGAATTGGCATAAGACAATCTCAGATATCCTTCTCCACAGCTTCCAAAACTTGCACCTGAAAGAGTCGCCACCCCTGCTTCATTCAGCAGATAATCTGCAAGCTGCCTGCTTTTCATGCCAGTATCTTTTATATTCGGGAATACATAGAAGGCTCCTTCTGGTTTCCTGCAGCTGATACCCTTTATGCTGTTCAGTCCGTCTACAATAACCTGTCTTCTTTTCTTGAATTCCTCAACCATCCTGTCAACCTGATCCTGCGGTCCTATAAGTGCCTCTATACCCGCAATCTGAGTAAATCCAGCAACGCAGGAATTGGAGTTTATCATGAGGTCCGTAACTTTTTGGGCAAGTTCCCTGTTCATTATTCCATAGCCGATTCTCCATCCTGTCATTGCATAGGTCTTTGAAAAACCGTCCAGGATAATTGTCCAGTCCTTCATGTAAGGAATGGATGCTATTGATTTTATTTGAATGTTGCCATAGTTTATTCTCGTATATATTTCATCTGACAGTATATATATATTCCTGCCTTTCACGGTTTGTGCAATGGAATTTATATCCTCCTCCGTAAGTACTCCTCCCGTCGGATTGGCAGGTGAATTTACAATTATAAGCTTTGTTCTGGACGTTATTTTGGATTTCAGCTCGTCTACATCCAGCCTGAAATTGTTATTTTCCCTGATATTCAATGACACAGGTGTACCTCCTGAAAATTCAATCATGGATTTATATATCGGGAATCCCGGGTCGGGATATATTACCTCATCACCGGAATTTACAAGTGACAATATGGTATAGAAAATAATAGGCTTGCCACCGGGCACAACTACAACTTCCTCCGGACTTGTTTTCACGTGCTTGTGTTTTTCTGTATAATCCGCTATCGCCTCTCTTAGTGGAAGATATCCCTGGGCTGCCGAGTAGTGTGTATATCCGCTGTCCAGAGCTTTCTTACCAGCTTCTATTATATTTTTCGGTGTATCAAAATCCGGCTCACCTATTTCGAAGTGTACTACATCAATACCCTGTCTCTCAAGCTGTTTTGCTCTCGAAAGCACTTCAAAGGCAGATTCTGTCCCTAGTCTTTCCATCCTATCTGCAAATTTATTTATAAACATCTTTTTCACATCCTCCCCCCAATTTCTAATGAAAACATTTTACTTTCTTGGAAGTATTATATCACAATATATATGTTTTCAAGTATAAATATACATTAAGTTGAACAATATAATAGTAAAAATAAAATAGGAGGGAAATTTACTTATGGCCAAAGCAGGTATGAGAAGACCGGATCCAAGTGATCCTCACGGTACTGAAAGCAATAAAAAAATGAAATTTCCAAAAAACAATGGCTCTCCTGTTGGAGAAATTCAGGGGAAGGCCAAGACCGGCAACAAAAAAGCCGATCCAATAGAGGAGTGATTCATAATGGCTAAAGACAGTCAGATAGACAAAAAGGAAGTAAGAGAGAGAAAATGCAGCGGACAGACACCTTTAACACGTGAGGCCCAAAATGGCAACCGGAATGCAAAGAAACATTCTATAAAAAGCAATCACAGTTAGAAAAACAATGCAGCTTTTAGAGCTGCATTATCTGTTTACTATTTAATATCCCGCCGATCGGTTTACAATATTCACAACATCTTTTCCACCGACAAAGGCCTCAAGATTACTTATAGCCAATCTTACAATTCTCTTATAAGTTTCATGAAGGCTGTACCCACCGGAAACATGCGGTGTAATGACAGCATTCTTCATCCTCCAGAGTCTGTGTCCTTCCGGAAGAGGTTCAGGATCTGTAACATCCAATGCGGCCCCTAGAAGATGTCCATTTTCAAGGGCATCACAGAGTGCATCAGTATCAATAGCATTTCCACGCCCGACATTAATAAGCACGGCATCTTTTTTCATCAGCTTCAGTGTCCTCTCATTTATAATCTTGTTTGTAAGCTTTGTAGCCGGCAGACTCAAAGTCACGATATCTGCCCGAGGCAGTAAAGTTTCAAGATCGTCCATGAAATGAAGCTCATCCAGATAATCCGGTTTGCTTGGATTTTTACGCCTAACTCCTATAGTATAGGCTCCAAGTGCCTTAACTCTTTTGGCAAATTCGCCTCCTATATCACCAAGCCCGATAATCAAAGCCGTAGATCTGTAAATTGATTTTACCTCTCCCTCATATTTCCATATATGTTTTGCCTGATCATCCCTGTACAAATGGAGCTTTTTATAAAGCTCGAATAAAACAGCAAGCATGTACTCGGATATTGCCAGGCCGTATGACCCGGATGCATTTGTAAGCACAGCATCCTCCGGAAGTACATCTTTATCTGTATATTTTCCTACTCCGGCACTTTCAAGCTGAAGCCATTCAAGATTTTCAGATCCCTTTACCATATCTACAGGTGGATTTCCAATAATAATATTGGCAGCCTGTACCTGTTCTCTTTCAACTGTTTTAGGTGTTTCATACACATAATCAGCAGATATATCTTTTTGCTCCAAAAGTTTTTTATTTTTTTCCTCAAGCGGAATCAGTACAAGAATATTTCGCTTCATAACTATTCACCTCTTGTTATCAAAATAATAAAGGCAGGCTCACTCAATACAAGCCTACCTCTATTTTAAACATATTCAATTATTTAGCAACTTCAACATTTGCCAATTTCTCGTAGAACTTTACAATAGCCGAGTGATCACTCTGTCCCTCACCGTCCAGGTGAAGATTTCTGAGTATCTCAAGCACCTGACTTGTAAGGAACAGCGGAGCACCCACTCCTGCTCCAGTTTCGACTGCATTGGTCAGATCCTTTATGTGAAGATCAATTTTGAATCCAGGTTTGAAATTTCTGTCAAGAACCATCGGTGCTTTTGCATCAAGTACAGTACTTCCTGCAAGTCCTCCACGGATGGCATTATAAATAAGCTCCGGAGATACACCAGCTTTTGTACCAAGTACAAATGCTTCGGACATGGCTGCTATATTAAGTGCAACTATAACCTGATTTGCAAGCTTTGTTACATTTCCAGCTCCAATATCGCCGCATAATACTACACTCGTACCCATTTTCAAAAGCAGATCCTTGAATTTATTGAAAGTTTCTTCTTTTCCCCCTACCATTATGGATAAAGTTCCATCAATAGCTTTTGGTTCTCCACCACTTACCGGGGCATCCAGCATATCTACTCCCTGTTTTTCCAGTTTTTCAGCCACTTCTCTCGAAACGAGAGGTGCTATGGAACTCATGTCAATAAGTACAGAACCCTTTTTTATTCCTTCCGCAACACCGTTTTCTCCAAAAACAACCTGTTTAACCTGTGGAGAATTAGGAAGCATTGTTATCACAACATCACTTTTCGATGCAACATCCTTTGCTGAAGTGCCAGCTTCGGCTCCAGTTTTTACGACTTCATCAACTGATGCTTTGTTAATATCGAACACTACAAGGTCATAGCCTGCCTTGACTAAATTCTTCGACATTGGTTTTCCCATAATTCCAAGTCCTATAAATCCTATTTTCATATGTTGATCCTCCTGTACTTTAAATTTATACTAACATTATCTTACTTTTGTATATACCAATCAATATTCATTTGCACAAATATCAACAGCCATCACCAATGTGTTTTATATATATGCATAAATAAAATTCAAAGATCATGTAATTGGAGCAGGATTGAATATTCCAAGAGCATTGTAAAGTCCATGAATATCTGCATAGGTTTTCTTTGTTCCACTGGCAACCCCCAGAATCAAATTAAATAATTCCCACCCTACTTCTTCGATGCTCTTTTCCCCGCTTGCTATTCTTCCTGCATCAAGATCTATCAAGTCATTCCATTTTTCCTTGAGAGTTGTATTGCTTGAGACCTTTATAACAGGTGCCACTCTTAAATTGTAGGTTGTACCTCTTCCTGTAGTAAATACTTGTAATGTCATGCCGGAAGAAAGCTGCATAGTACCACATACGAAATCACTGGCAGGCGTTGCAGCATAGGTCATACCTTTCTTTTTGATTCTCTCTCCAGGAGAAAGTACGTCAACTATGCTGGTACTTCCCGATTTGGCTACAGACCCCAAAGCTTTATCAACCACATTTGAAAGTCCTCCCTTTTTATTGCCTGGTGAGGGATTTGCATCTCTATCCACATGGGATTCGTCGAGATATCTATCATACCATTTCATTTCTCTTACAAGTTTTGCAAGGACTTCATCATTGGCTGTTCTCGGTGCCAGAAGATGAACCGCATCTCTAATTTCAGTTACTTCTGAAAACATTGCCTTCGCACCAGCCCTTACAAGTAAATCTGCTGCAAATCCAACAGCAGGATTTGCAGTGATCCCGGAAAATGCATCACTTCCACCACATTGAAGTCCAACTACCAAATCGGATACAGGACATTGAACACGCGTTCTGGAATTCAATTTTTCAAGTTTCCTGTCCGCCTTTCTCATTATTTCGTTAATCATCTCCTCAAATCCATGACATTCCTGTAAAATTACAAGATCATCATTTTCTATTCTGGGGAAAAGTATCGTCGGTACCAATTTTTCACACCCAAGGCATACTGTCAGCAGCTGACCTCCAAAATTTGGATTCCTCGATAAATTTCTTATGGTCCTTATGGGAATTTCT
>Ga0334882_1001330_pt1 | contig 30098 bp, 27 predicted proteins | sample GraSluR1_MG_5_FD_207226 | JGI IMG/M metagenome (GOLD analysis project Ga0334882, IMG submission 207226) | Sludge microbial communities from methane-producing bioreactor in Wageningen University, Netherlands - Granular Sludge_15_04-R1 | ecosystem: Engineered > Bioreactor > Anaerobic >... | reverse complement strand
CCGAATCCTGTCATTTACGACAACGATGAATATGCCGACATCCTCGATGATGACGTGCTCTGCGCGATGGCCTCCCTCGGCAGGATCACTCTCGCCGCCCAGATCATAACCCCGATTGATCCCAAAGGGATGTCCAAGGAGATTTGGCAGCAGTCGGCCTTTTGGCACTACGACCGCTGCTGGCGCTCGGGCATGTGTATGAAGCGGATCCCCAGGCCCATCATTGGCAACACCAAGGCAGAACCCGACCCCGATTCTCCCGGCGCGAAGGCTTATGTCGAGATCATTCTGTCCTGGCACGCCGCTCATCCCGACAAACCGGTCCTGATCGCAATGGGCGGCCAATCCGCCACGCTGGCCTCGGCATACAAGCGAAACCCTGCCATTGCCGATAAGGTCATTGTCTTCTACGTGTCCGCCAATGCCTACAACGGGCACCTGGCCTGGGCCAGCGAACTGGTCTGCCAAAACATGCGGGTCGTGCACGCCTACCACTACTGGTGGCCCGAGGTGGGTTTACCCAACGAGCTGCAGGCGCTCCCCCGAAACGACTCCGCCGACTGGAACGACATAAGCGGCGAATGGGCGGTCCTCGACAACCTCAAGAACGTTCTGGGCCGCGACTCGCTGCCGTTTGTCGATGATCCTTACCGTGACAAGTTCAACTGCGGCGGCCTTCTCGAACGGCTGCGGCGCAACAATCAATACAACAACGGCCATCACCACACAAGCTGGGGCGACGACGCCTACTCCGACGGAAACATCTTCGTCGCCTGGCAGCCTTCAATGTACCGCAACGCCGCACTGCGAAAGGTTCGCGGCGGCCTGGTGATCGACCATGAGTACAACCTGTACTGGGTGAACAGGCGCGCAATTCACGCCGCGTCGCACCCCTTCCTCAGCAACCCCGATGCCTATCGCAATTGCGGGTGCTGCCCGGCGGGCTGACTTCAATGATTTGCTGGTGAATACATCGCGGCCGGCGGCGATGTAGACGATCGGGACGGGGCGATTCTCAGCCAGGAAGGATGGCAGTTCCTACCGCCGCAACGACCTGCATGGGGATGGCATTCGCGGCATCTCCGCCGAGCAGGACGACGTTTGATCTACAAGCGCAACCTCAGCCCAATCCCGGACAAAATGCACTTGGCCGGCAGTCTACGATCAGACAATGTTCGGAAGTTTTTGAGAATCGCGATATTGATGGGGAGTGCAGTTACAGAACAGTTTGAATGAAGCATTAACCCAAGTTCCGCGGTTAAGGGCTTAAAACGTTGTTTTTGGCGCAAGAACGCCGAAAGTTTTCACTACATTGTGCTTCAAAACGTTTGCGTCAACGGCAGGTTTTTGGGCAGGTTCAGGCCCAGTCGCTGGAGCAGGATGGCCTGATGATCATTGGGCGCGGTAACGCAGCGACGACGGATAGACTGGCCTGATCGGGTCGGCAAAACCACATCTACCACCCTGATTTTGGCCAACTCCTCAAAAACGCGACGCGGCTCATCACCCAGACCGGCCGCCTTGCACATCTGGCCCAGAGTTTTCCACAGCACATAGGTTATGAAGCACACCAGAATATGCGCCTGCACGCGTTTGGTCTTATGATGCCAGATGGGACGCGGCTTGGATCGGAGTTTATAGGTAAAGTGCTGTTGGTTGTCCAGGCCGCCGCGCGCAAGAACGAGCTAATGGATTGAAGGGCTTTTTAGTTTGCCACTTGACAGATAAGGCGCTGTCAGGCATGATGAGCAAATGAACGCAAGTGCACATATGTACAGAGCAGGAGATTGCTGTACAAGTATGCCACAGCGCATTGTGATGGCGAAGTTGTCCTCCAGTTCTTTAGCGAGTAACGGTGAAAGCGTGGAGCATCCGACCTATCGGCCGACCATCGGGGTCGAGCTGAAGATGATCAAGGCGACGGCGCCGGAACGGAGAAGCGCAATCCGAGCCGCTCTCGCCACGTGAGGACAGAACCATGTTCCTGCTGGGAATAGATTACGGTACAGGTGGCGCCAAGGCTACGATTATCGATACAGAGGGCGCGGTCCTTGGTTATGCGTTTGAGGAGTACCCCATACTGACTCCCAGGCCAGGCTGGTCGGAGCACGACCCTCGCCAGTATTGGGAGTGTGCCTGCCGGATGATCGGTCGGGCGGCGGCCGAGGCGGGCATTCGTCCGACGGAGATCCGGGGCATCGGCGTTTCATCGGCGCTGCCGTCGATGGTGATGGTGGATCGGATCGGCAATCCCGTTCATAACGCTTACAATCTTATGGACAAGCGGGCGACCGAGGAGGTGCAGTGGCTTAAGGACCGGATCGGCGAGGAGGTCATCTTCGATATCTCCAAGAACCGGCTGGATGACCACCCGGCACTCGTGAATCTCATTTGGGAGCGGAACCATCGGCCCGACGATTTCGGCAGGATCGACAAGGCGCTCACTATTGATGGATTCGTGACACTCAAGCTTACAGGTCGGGCAGTGTGCCATTTTTCCGGCGCTGCTTTTTACGGAGTGGCCTACAACCTGCTGGGCCGCACGTTCGACGAAAACATGCTTGAGCGGATCGGGATAGACCGGTCGCTCTTGCCGGACCTTCACCGTTGTGAAACCGTCGTGGGCGAGGTTACCCGCGAGGCGGCGGCTGAAACGGGACTGGCCGCCGGAACGCCGGTAGCGGCAGGTCAGGTTGATTGCAATGCAGGTTGGGTTGGCGCCGGGGCTATCCAGGAGGGTGACATTCAGATGAACCTGGGCACCTGCGGCAATTTCGGCATCATTCACAGGGATGCAGAATTTCACCGCAGCATGATCGCCTTCGCATATACCACCGACTCGGAGAACACGTACATCACCGTCCCCACCACGACCACCGGCGGGCAGTTGATCCGCTATATGAGGGACAACTTCTTTTCGCTCGAACTTGCCGGCGAGAGGGGCACGGGGGTCGACACTTACGACCGGATCAACAGCGAAGCTCAGGATGTGCCGCCGGGCAGCGAGGGGCTGGTAGTCCTGCCGTTTCTGATGGGCGAACGCACGCCGATCTGGGACGTGCACGCGCGGGGCACGGTGTTCGGACTGTCTATGAACCACACCCGGGGCCACGTCATCAGGGCGATGATGGAGGCCGTAGCGTATGCATTGTACGATTCGTTTGACATTATCCGAGGGACCGGGCGCAGGATAAACTCGCCAATCGTGCTCAACGAAGGCGGCGCCAAGAGCCCGTTGTGGCGGCGGATCATCACGGACGTATTCGATGTACCGACGGTACTGGTCAAGCGGCGAACCGGCGCACCTTTCGGCAATGCGATTCTTGCGGGGGTGGCGACCGGCCTGTTCAAGGATTTTTCCATTGCGCGAGAGTGGACGGAGTACATCGAGCCGATGGAGCCGGATAGAGAAAACCACCAGATGTACATGGAGTATTTCGGTCTGTACAAGAGGCTCTACGATCACCTCCGGGACGATTACCGCACCCTTGCTGTACTGCGGGAGAAACACCATCGAGAGTAACAATGCTGTTGTATCCGTTGAAAGTTCATTACCTAATAGCAAATTCAGGGAGAGGAGTATGTGGGATTACGAGAAGATCACAATCGAGTTCAACGAGCAGCCGGAGAGGTCGTCCGCGACCGACGCCCGCAACTACCGCATTGAGCCCAAGGTGCAAGTCAGGGGTATTTCACTGGAGGGACGCTACGGCAAGACCGTCGTAATTTCAGTCGCCGGCCTTCAGGAGGACAGCGAATATACGCTACGGGTTTCCAATGTGAAAGATCGGGGGGGCAATGCGATGAAAAGCGTGCAGAAGTCGCTCAGGTATGTCTCATCGGCACGGCCACTCGTGGAACTTTTATTCAATGAAGGACGCGGCCGCGAGGCGACGAACACGGGCACTGCGCGCGAGCCGGCACGGCTCACGGCACAATGTCCTTCGTGGTCATCGAACACGCCGCCCGCGGGCGGATCGCACAGTCTCGATTTCGGCACTGAACCGGGCGTCTATGCTGTCGATCTGCCCGAACAAACGAGCCTCGCGATGGAAGGGCTCAAGTCCTTCACCATAACGGCCTGGATCAACCGCACGAGCGACAGAGAGGGGCGCGGTGGCAACCGGATCGTTCATATGGCTGACACACTGGGCGGAAGGGCGGGAATCGACCTGGTTGTTACGCGGGACGGCCGGCTCAAGATCGGCGTTAACGAATGGACCGACAGCACGCAGGCGGCCACCGCAGCCGATATGATCCCCGCCGACGGCCGCGCCGGAAAGGACAATTGGCGATTCATGGCCGTTTCGTACGACTCCGGAGCAGCGACCGAACACATGAAACCGTATATTGGCACGCCCACGGCCGATGCCCGGCTCTACAAGGCTTTTGCCTATGATCGAGGGGCGGTTGGCGCCGGTGCGGGCATCTTTACAGTCGGGAATTTCAATCCGGCATTACGGGCCCATCACACCGACCGCATTTTTCGCGGACTTATCGACGAGGTGAGGCTCTTCGGCAGCCGCGTCGATGGATCGGGCGCGTTGCCAATCGAGCAGATACTGGCAGTACAGAAAGCTAATTGATCTGAGGCGGGTATATCTTTGGAACTCGTTCGCAAACTGAAGGAGAGGCAGGCCGACGGACGGCCTGTCGCCGTGGGCCTCGTCGGCTGCGGCCAAATGGGCTCGGGCCTTGCCCATACGATCAACAATATTGAAGGCATGGCCGTATCCGCCATCGCGGATATCGACGTCGCCAGGGCCATCACTACTTTTCTCGACATGGGCGTTCAACGGCAGGCAATCGTTGCCGCGGAGACTCTGTCGCAGTTGCAGGATGCCCTGCACGCTGGCCTGCGAGCAGTCACGGACAACGCAGAACTGTTCACCCAGGCGGAAGCCATAGAGGCAAACGTCGAGGCCACGGGCGTGCCTGACGTCGGCGCCCGCATAGCCCTGCTCTCCATAGAAAACCAGAAGCCCGTCATTATGCTCAATGTCGAGACGGATATCACCGTCGGCGCGTACCTGAGCCGCCTGGCCCGCAGCAGGGGCACTGTCTACACGGTCGCCTCGGGCGACGAGCCGGGAGTCTGTAAGATGCTGTACGAGCAGGCCCTGCTGATGGGATTTGAGGTGGTCTGTCTGGGCAAGTGCAAGAACAACCCGATCAACCCCGACGCTACGCCCGAGCGATATGCGGAGGAGGCCGCATCGAAGGATATGAATCCGAAGATCCTCGCCTCCTTTGTCGATGGCACCAAGACAATGGTCGAGATGGCGGCGGTTTCGAACGCCACCGGCCTGCTGCCCGACCTGCCCGGCATGCACGGGCCGAGGGTCGAGGTCGAGGACCTGGAGCGGGTCTTCATCCCTAGGGCCGACGGCGGCATCTTCTCCCGGCGAGGTGCGGTCGACTATTCCACGGGCAGCTTCGCACCCGGCGTCTTTGCGATTGTCTTCACTGACGACAAGCGCATTCGCAAGGACATGAAGTTCATCACTCGGGCCGACGGTCCCTACTATCTCCACTTGCGGCCATATCACCTGTGCGATATCGAGACGCCGCAATCGATTGCCGAGGCGGTCCTGCTCGGCGAAGTTACCGTTGCCGCTGACCGGATGCACTCGGAGGTGGTGGCCGTGGCAAAGAGGGCCCTCAAAGCCGGTCAGAAGATCGACGGGATTGGCAGCGGTGATATACGTGGCGTCATCTATACGTACAAGCAGGCCAGTGAACAACAGGCCATCCCTTTGGGAATTGCCGCAGGCGGAGTAGTGAAGCAAGATGTGCCCAAAGGAGCGGTCTTGACCCAGGCGAACTTTGCGCCTGATGCATCGACGTTTATCTATCGAATGAGGAAGGAGCAGGACAGTCTCTTGCATTGCGGAATTGATTCATGACTTCCACCATGAAAGCCGTTGTCGTCAAGGCCCCGATGGATTTCTCCGTCGAAGTGGTACCTGTCCCGACATGTCCCCCGGGCGGCCTGCTGCTGAAAGTGCATGCCTGTGGACTCTGCGGGTCAGACCTGCGGACGCTTCGACACGGCCATCGCAAGGTGACCTTCCCCTGGACCATCGGCCACGAGATCAGCGGCCAGATCGTCGATGTCGCCTCTGTGCCTAATGGCCCCTGGAAACCGGGCGACATGCTGGCCGTCGGTCCGCTGGTCTTCTGCGGCGAGTGCGACTTCTGTCTTGAAGGTCGGCACGAATTGTGCGAAGGCTACCGTGAAATCGCCCAAGCCTGGCCCGGCGGATTCGCCGAATATATAGCGATCCCTGCAGAGGCCGTTGAGCGAGGCGTGATCGAGCTAATACCCGCAGACTTTGATCTCACCCTTGCAGCCGTCGCCGAACCGATAGCCTCCTGCATCAACGCGCAGGAGAAAGGGCAGATCGGCTCCAGCGATGTTGTTGCGGTTATCGGTGTAGGTCCCATCGGCAGCATCCATATCGAACTTGCCCGGCTCAGCGCCGCCCGGCAGATTATCGCGATAGACGTCGACGAGTCGCGATTAGCGCTATGCAAAAATTACGGGCCGGATCACGTGATCAACGCCGCAGGTGCGAATGTCGTGGCGGAGGTCAGACGCCTTACGCGCGGCCGGGGGGCCGACGTGGTCATCACTGCGAATTCGTCGCCTGCCTCACAGGTCCAAGCGGTAGAGATGGCCCGTAAAGGCGGGCGAATACTCCTGTTCGGAGGCTTGCCCAAAGACCGGTCCAGGCCCGGAATTGACACCAATCTAATACACTACAACGGCCTGCATGTCATAGGCACCACAATTTTCGCGCACCGGCATTACAGTAAGGCGCTGGAACTGCTTACCAGCGGCAGTATCGATGGGCGGCGGTTTATTACACACCGATTCCGCCTGCACAAGTTCAATGAATGCGTCGAATTGGCGATGCAGGGCAAGGTCAGAAAAGCAGTTTTCCTCCCGTAATGAAAGCAGGTTCAGGTATGGACGAACAATCACACCGGGCTTCATTCCCGATCAAGGAGGTCGCGCAGATATGCGTTGTCGTGCCAGACCTCGATAAGGCGGTGGAGAATTACTGGAAGATATTCGGCATAGGACCGTGGCATTTCTACACGTACGGCAAGCCGCTGGTCAAGCGCATGACGCGCCGCGGCAACCCCGCGGAGTACAGGATGCGAGTTGCGCTCTCACATATCGGCAGCCTTAGGATCGAACTGATCGAGCCGCTGGAGGGCGACACGGTATACGGCGAATTCGTCGCGAAACACGGCTACGGCATTCACCATATAGGCGTCCTGACGGACAGTATGACTGATGCTCTCAAGAAGGCCGCCGAGACGGGTCTCCAAATGACGCAGGACGGGGCCGGGTTCGGCCCGGATGACGACGGACACTACGCCTATCTTGACACCGAGGGCCTCATCGGAACTACGATAGAACTAATCGAACGGCCGAAAAGGAGAAATCCGCCGGAGAAGATATATCCTTCAGACGAATGATCCGCCAGAAGAAAGACATGTCACTCACGCGCACGGGATACGCAGACCGACCGGTCAGGAGATAGGCTGCCATAAGCACAAAGACGACGTTGGGCGACGGCGTCTTTTTTCAGGGAAAGCCGACAGTCGGGTTCGGCATCCCTCGTCGATACCCAGCAGTCGAAGCAGACCGTCTCATACTCTATGGCTTGTGATGGTAAACATCCCAGCCGAGGTAGGTTGTGAAGGCCTCGCACAGGACATCGTCGCAGAGGCTGCGGTTCATGGCGACATGATGCTCGAAGCCACCGCGGCAGAGGTAATCGAGCAGGTGCTGGAGTCTCGGGACACGGCAGACGCCGACTCCGCCGTCGCACTGGAGCGGATCGTCAGTGAATTCACCGGTGCCGACATAAGCCCTGATCCTGCCGTTGACGTCGTCGGTGCTGATGCGGGCGTAGGTGAAGGGGCCGGGGGCGAGACGTCCCTTGATGCCGCCGAAGCATCGCTGGCGGCCGAGGGATTCACCGAGGATGTCGAGGGTGGCGATTTCGATGGGGGCGGCCATGAAGCCTGCGGGGTAATTGCTGCAATGGGTCACGACGCACTTGTCGGGTTCCTCAAGGTAGTTGTTGTTCCAGTCGACAAAGCCGGAGGGCAGGCCGCCGGAGGCGAGATTGAGGGCGAGCATGGAGACTGCGCCGGCTATGTCCATTTCGCAGGCGCTCGGTTTGCCCTGCTGGCCCATCATGCTCATCGAGAGGCATGCGGCACAGCCGTAGTTGTTCTGGACGGAGGTCCAGCACTGGATCGCGCTTGCGACGCATTCGTTTTCGTTCATCCACTGCTCGACGGCGGCAGAGAGCCTTGCCTGGCGGAGGAGATCGGCCTGGGGCGTTTTTGGGGGAATACTGCCGTATTCTTTTATGGCCTTGAGTTTGGCCTGGACGGGGGCGGAGTTTTCGTCGAGGCGACCGGCGGCGGCGAAGATGTCGGAGAGGTCAACGGTGACGACCTTGATGCCGGAGGCCTGGAGGAGTTTTTCGCTGAAGCGAACGGTGTGGAAGGCCTCGGGGCGGGCGCCGATTGCGCCGATGCGGGCCCTTCGCAGGCCGCGAACGACGCGGCATATACCGGCGAAGCGCTGGAGGTCTCGCTTTAGAACGTCGCTTTCTATTGGGCAGGTGTGCAGGGTGGTGTTGGTGAACGGGATGCCGTACTGGCGGAGATTGTTGCAGAGGGACAACTTGCCGCAGAAGGAGTCGCGGCGAGAGGATAGTTCAAGAGTGGTCGTTTCATCGTTGCAGGCCTGGACCAGCACGGGGACATTGAGCTGGGACATGTCTATTGCGGCGGCGACACCCTGCTCATCACCGAAGTTGGGCAGGACGACGATTATGCCGTCGATGCGGGCGCGGCGGCTGTTGAACAAGTCAGCACATTTTTTTGCGTTGTGGAAGGTTTCGACGGCGCCGTTGGGGACCGCGTCTTCGGGCAGGATGACGCATTCGTGGCCAAGCGAGGCCAGAAGGCGGGCGATCTGTCTGCGAGCATCGAGCGCGAGATGTCCGGGGAAGAAGTTGCGGGAGCTTACAATCACGCCAAAAGTCTGCTTTTCCATTTTTTCTCCTTTGCTATCCCGCCGCCGTTTATTCGATAAGTTTTTCACCGGTGCGATCGTCGGTAATTAGTACGTCTATCAATTTTCCTTTCAGGGCGGCCATTATGGCCGTGAGTTTTTCGGTGCCGCCGGCGGCGGCTATTACGCGCGGTATGCGGCGTATGTCATCGAGCGAACAGCCGACGATCCTGCGATCGATGAGGCTTTCGACCTTGCGGCCGTCGGCGTCGAAGAACCGCAGGGCAATGTCGCCGACTGCTCCTTTGTCTTTAAGGTGGGCGATCTCCTCTGGGAGGAGTTGATTGCTTTTGAGGAGGGTCGAGGCGGTCTGGAGGACACCGATACCGACGAGTGCAACGTCGGCGTCGGCGGCGAGGCGGAGTGTGTCGGAAATCTGAGGGTCGTTGACGAGCGCGTCGCGCACTGCCTGATCCTTGACGATTCCGGGGGAGTGGAGGAGTCGGAGGCGGGCCCCGAAGATTTCGGCGGTTCGGCGGGCGAGTTCGGCGCCGTGGGTACGGGCTTCGAGTTCGCCGAGTCCGCCGGTAAGTTGAACAACCCTTAGGGCGGGCATGCTCGCGGCGGGGACGGCATTGACCACCGAAAGGAGCGTGTTTCCCCAACTGATCGCGAGGGTCTCGTCGCCTTGGAGGTTGCGGAGCAGGTAACGGGCTGTAACCGGGCCGATGGCAGCGGTGGGGGCGGTCATATCATCGCCGGAGGAGGTGACAACAACGGCCTCACGCAGGCCGAAACGCTGCTCAATGGCCCTTTCGAGTTCTGCGCCGGTCGTGCCGTGCGCGTTGATTGTGATCTGCACGATCTTTTCGGAGCGGGCCTGACGCAGCAGCCGTGAGACCTTGACCCGGGAGAGGCCGAATCGATGGCCGATCTGTTGCTGGGTCAGATCGTCGTCATAGTAGGCCCTTGCGACCTTGTACAATAGTTTGCGGCTGTCCTGATCCATTGTTATATTAGCAACCGTCGATTGGGAACATGTTTTTGGTTGACAAGGCCACCCGAAAGCCGTCATAATGTTCACCTGTTCATCAGTGCACATATGTTTATAACGTATCTGCATAGCGAAGGGAAGGAGTCATAGTGAAAAAATTCAGATCCATTTTGATATCCGCCCTGCTCATTTCGGCAATCATCTTCACGTGCCAGTGTACCAGACGTCCGGGGGAGAAACAGACGGTCATCTGTTTCGCGTTTCAGGACCTGGAGACGGAGTACTGGGTGGCAGCTCACAAGGCGATCACGGAGACGCTTCGCTCGCGGGGCATAATGGTGCTGGAACGTAACGGTCATCAGGATGCCAACCGGCAGTTGGAGCAGGTGCGGGACGCGATAGCGCAGGACGTAGACGGTATAATCATCATACCCCAGGACGGCGAGAGCGCATTGACGATCATCGGGGAGGCAAACCGGGCTGGCACACCGATTGCGGTGTTCAACCGGCCGCCTGCCAACCGGAGCAGGCCGGCCCTGGTTGTCGTGGCCGATAACGAGAAGATAGCCGAAGAGACGGTCAGGTACATGGTGCTGGCGGCGAGCAAGCTGGAGCGAAAGATGAAGCCGCTGATTCTCGTGGGCGACCTGGGGGATCAGAACGCAATTGCGAGACGGCAGGGGTTTTATAATGTGATAGGCGAGCGGCCCGAGATCTTCGAGAAGCCGATCGAGGTGCCGACCAAGTGGGACCCGGCCACGACGCTGGCCAATCTGGAGGCGGCAATGCAGATCAACCGAGGGGTGGATTTCATCTTCACGTCGTCGGATTTTCTTTACCCGCAGATACGGGCCGTGCTGGAACCGCTGGGCAAGTGGAAGCCGATCGGAGACAAGGACCACGTGATCCTTGGGGGGCTTGACGGGGATTCGACGGCGTATATGCTGATGGAGCAGGGATTCGTGGACGCCACGGGTGTGCAGGACCTGTTCTTTGAGGCGCACGCGATTATGGATGCGCTGCTCAAGGCAATCCAAGATGGGCAGAAGACGCCGGAGGAGTGGATCGAGGATCCTGGGTTTGCCATTACGCAGGAGAACATGCAAGAGAAGAGAGAGGATATGTGGGGGTACCGCGTGATGGCAGGTCTTGCGGAAGCGAAAAAATGAGCCATCTGCGCAAACGCATTACCACCGCTTGCGGCTGGCTGCTGGCGGACCATTTCATCCTCGTGCTGACAGTCGTTTTTTTCCTTGTCATGTGGCGTATATATCCGAGCATGGGTGGTGCGCGCAATCTGGCGAATATTTCGAGCAACATGTGGCCGCTACTGACGCTGGTGATCGGGCAGATGTTCGTGCTGCTGGTTGGCGGAATCGACCTGTCGCAGACGTCGATCATGGCTGTTACGAGTGTTACGGGGTCAATGATCATGACACTGCGGCTGGACCCTGCCAGGTTCCAGGACAACCCGCTGTGGGGGGTGGTTCTGTCGGAGAGCGGAGGTTTGCTGGCGGGGCATGTGCTGGCGGTCCCGACGGCGGTGATTCTGATGCTGACGATCGGGGCGTGCATAGGGCTGATCAACGGTCTGGCGGTGGCGAGGCTCAGAATGCCGCCATTTATGGTCACGCTGGTGACGATGTCGTTCTTCAGCGGGTTTGCAATCTACCTGACGCGGTCCGAAAACATCATGCACCTGCCGGAGTCGTTCATCGTGATCGGCCGGGGCGGACTGGGGCCTGTTCCCTATGCGATGATGATCGCGTTTCTCACTGCAGTGGCCGCGTGGACCATCCTGAACAGGATGGTTTTGGGGCGATGGATATACGCGGTGGGGATTAACAGGAAGACGGCGGTGGTGTCGGGCGTACCGTGTGCAGGCGTGATCGTGGCGGCTTATGTTTTCAGCGGCCTGTGCGCGACGTCGGCGGCGATTCTCTATTCGGCGCGGCTGGAGGCGGGGCGGCCGACGCTGGGGCAACACCTGCTGCTGGATGTTATTGGGGCGGCGGTGATCGGGGGGATAAGCCTGTTCGGCGGAAAAGGCAAGGTGCGTTGGGCGGTGTACGGGGTGGCGTTTTTTGTGGTGCTGGACAATTCGCTCAACAAGATGCCGCTGAACTTCTATGCTGTTGACATTATAAAGGGGGCGGTGATCCTTATGGCGGCGGTTCTGGATGTACTCCGCAATCTCCTTAGTCAGAGAAGCCCGGCAAGGGCGGGGGCATGATTTTGTCGGGCGAGCTGATCCATTTCGGCAATATCACGAAGGAGTTCTTCGGTATTCGTGCGCTTGCGGGAATTACGCTGTCGATGCCGAGCGGGCAGATAGTGGGTCTGGTTGGGGAAAACGGAGCGGGCAAGAGCACGCTGATGAATGTACTCGGGGGGGTTTTTGCGCCGGATGCCGGATCGATGATCTGGCAGGGTCGGCCGTACAGTCCGGAAGGCCCGGCGGATGCTACGCGGGAAGGGATAGCATTCATACACCAGGAACTGAACCTGTTCGGCAACCTGAGCATAGCGGACAACCTGTTCATAGACGGATTTCCGAGGGTCAGGAGGCTGGGAGTGCTGAAGAGGGGGACGGCCAACCGACTGGCGCGGCAGAGGCTGGAGGCGGTGGCGCTGGAGTGCCCGGTGAACACGCCGGTTGAGAACCTGACGCCGGGCGAGCAGCAGCTTGTTGAGATCGCGCGGGCCCTGGGGCGAAACGCGCGGCTGATCATTTTGGACGAGCCAACGTCTTCGCTGACTCAGAACGAACGGGAGCGGCTCTTCGGGCTGATGAACGAGCTGCGAAAAGGGGGGTGCACGCTGGTTTTCATCTCGCATAACCTCGACGAGGTGTTGAGGATGTCGGACCGGATAGTGGTGATGCGGGACGGGTGTGTCGTGAGCACGGGCGAGAAGAGGGAGTACACCGTCGAGCGGATGATCACGGATATGGTCGGACGGCAGATAAATAACCTGTACCCGGAGAAGACATCGCGGGCCAGCGAGGAAGTGCTACTCAGGGTGGAAGGGCTGTCGCGCAGCGGTACCGTTGACGACGTATCATTCGTGCTGCACCGGGGCGAGATATTGGGTCTTTTCGGGCTGATGGGGTCCGGGAGGACGGAACTGGCGAGGATACTGTTTGGGCTGGACAGCTTCAGTGCCGGCAACTTGGAGGCGATTGGACGGCCGCTTGGGGGCCATAAGCCGGCGAAGAGCATAAGTCGGGGGCTGGCGTTCGTTACGGAAAACAGGCGAGACGAAGGGCTGCTGATGGAGGGGACGATCGAATCGAATGTAGCGCTTGCGGCCTTGCGGCGGCGGGCCTTTTCGCGGTGGTCGGTGTGGATAAGGGGCGGGGCAATCCGGGAGCGGACGCTGCGGACGGCCGGCGAGTTGCGGCTGCATGCGGCGGACCTGAGGCGGCAACCGGCCAGGAATCTCAGCGGGGGCAACCAGCAGAAGGCGGTTATCGCGAAGTGGCTACTGACGGAGCCGAAGATACTTATTCTCGACGAGCCGACGCGAGGGATCGACATCGGAGCGAAATACGAGATATACACGATAATGAACAATCTGGCGGCGGAGGGCGCGGGCATACTGTTCATTTCGTCTGAGCTGGAGGAGCTGGCGGCTACTTGCGACCGCATCCTGGTGATGAGCAACGGTCGGATTCACGGGGAGTTCTCGCGGGGCGCTTTCGACGAAAAGGCAATACTGGAGGCGGCATTTGAGGGTCTCAGAATCGGAGGGACGAAGCGATGAGCGGCTCCGGCAAGAAACACACGATTGTCCTGGCGGCGCTTCGGAACACGCCGCTGATACTGTTTGTGCTGCTGTTCGTCTGTTTCGGGATTCTGACACCGGACTTTTTTCGCTATCAGAGTATCGAGAATGCGGTCAAGCAGGCTTCCTACATCGGCATCGTGGCGACGGGTATGGCGTTTGTGCTGCTGACGGGCGGAATCGATCTGTCTGTAGGGTCGAACATGTATTTGTCGACGGTTGCGGCGGGCCTCTGCATTCAGCGGTTCGGGCTGCCGGGTTGGGCGGCGTTTACGGTATGCATCGGGGTGGGGATTGTCTTTGCGGCGACCAACGCGCTCATCATCACGCGATTGCGTGTGATCCCGTTCATAGCGACGCTGGCGACGATGGTAGCGGGGCGAGGGCTCGGCAGGATGCTGTTGCAGTCGCGGGCGATAAGCTATCCGGAGGCGATCACGAGCATAGGGTCTGCGAGGCTTTGGGGCGTGCCGTATCCCATCGTACTGTTTGCGGCGATACTGGCGGCGGCGTGGATCATGCTGCACCGCACGCAATGGGGGCGGCAGATATATGCTGTGGGCTACAATATGGAGGCGGCGCGGAAGGCGGGCATCAACACCGTCCGCATCAGTGCGACGGCGTATGTGCTGTGCGGTGCTTTTGCGTCGCTGGGGGGTTTTGTTTCGGTTGCGCAACTTGGCAACGTGAATACGGGCTTCGGCAGGGGCAGCGAATTCGACGCGATTGCGGCGGCCGTGCTGGGCGGCATAAGCCTTTTTGGCGGGATCGGAAGCATATTCCCGGGGGTACTGCTGGGGGCGGTGATGATTCAGCTTGTCTCCACAGGGCTGGTTTCGGCGAGGGTGGACCTGTACCTGCATTCGATGATCAGCGCGACGATCATTTTTGCGGCGGTCGCGATAGACAGCCGGCGGACCATACTGTTGGAGAAATTGCAGCAACGGCGCATCCAAATTGAGTAAAGCGGAAAGATGTTATGAACACATTATCGGCTGAAGAAATGGGGTCAATTGCCCGGCAGGTGATCGAGAGGGAGTCGGCGGCGGTGCTTTCGCTGAAGGAACAGTTGGGGTCGGGGCTGGAGCGGGTGGCAAGTATGCTGCTGGAATGCCGGGGGCACATACTCGTTGCGGGGGCGGGGACGAGCCGGGCTGTGGCGCAGCGTTTTGCCCATCTTCTTGCCTGCTGCGGCAGTCCGGGGCTGTTCATAAGCGCCGCGGACGCAATACACGGAGGGGCGGGAGCGGTCGGCGAAAAGGATGTGGTCTACATCATTTCCAAAGGCGGCGGCAGCGCGGAGATCAACCGGTTCGCGGAGATTGTGAAGGCCCGCGGGGCGAAGATCATCGCTCACACGGAAAGGCCGGATTCGGCTCTGGGGCTGATGAGCGACGCGGTTTTCCATGTAGTTGCGCCGGGGGACGCGGATCCGTACGGAATGATCGCGACGGGCAGTTCGCTGGTGAACGCGGCGGCCTGCGACGTACTGTGCACGCTACTGCTGCGGATGCGGGGGTACACCAAGGAGCAGTTCGGACATACGCACCCGGGCGGCGCGGTTGGCATCAGGCTGCAGGAGGAATCAAGGACAACGACGACAGGCAACAAGGGAGCATTATGAAGGCGGCATACTTGACAGGTCCGGAGATGTTTAAAGTGAGGGACGTACCTTCCCCGCCGCTGCCGGAGGACGGACTGCTCCTGGAGGTCAAGGCGTGCGGGATCTGCGGTTCGGACCTGCGTCGCTGGAAGGAGGGGCCGCCGGCAGGTTCAGGGGGCGTGGTCCCGGGCCACGAGGCGGCCGGTGTGGTTATTGCGGCAGGCAAAGCATGCGGTGGCTTTTCAGAAGGCGACCAGGTGGCCATCGCGCCGGACATACGCTGCGGCGGGTGTTATTACTGCAAGAGGCAACTGTACAATCTTTGCGACAACATCAGGTTCGTGGGCATCACGCCGGGATACCCGGGCGGCTTCGCGCAGGTGATGGCACTTACCGCGGAGGTGCTCAATAACGGGATAGTGAACCGCATGCCCGCGGGGCTCTCGTACGAAACGGCGGCTTTGTCCGAGCCCTGCTGCTCAGTGCTGGCGACACACGAGAAGGCTGGGACAAAGGGCGGGGATACGGTTGTGATAATAGGGGCGGGCCCCGTCGGCTGCATGCACGTGGCGATTGCCAAACAGCGAGGTGCGATAGCGATCGTTTGTGAGCCCGCCGAGCTGCGGCGACGGATGGCGATTGATTTCGGTCCGGATCTCGTGATCGATCCGTCGGCGATCGATCCGTCGGCGGCGGTCAGGGAGGCCACGGGCGGCGTGGGGGCGGACATCGTGATATGCGCCAACCCGGTCGCCCGGACGCAGACACAGGCGGTAGAGATGGTGCGAAAGGCGGGCAAGGTCCTGCTGTTCGGCGGCCTGCCGAAGGCGGATCCAATGACGGTCATGGACGGCAATCGAATACATTACGGGGAAATCGAGGTGATCGGCGCGTTCTCGTATCCTCCGGCGACGCACAAAAAGGCGCTGGTACTGCTGGCGGGCGGGGGATTGCCGGTCGACAAGCTCATCACGCACCGCCTGCTGCTCTCGCGGATCGATGAGGGATACCGCATTGCCTCGGGCGGGCAGGCATTGAAGGTCATAATTAACATGCAGGAGGACAGTGAATGATAGGACTGAACGAGGAATTGAGACAACGGCAGGAGGAGGGGCGGCCGGTTCGCGTAGGGCTCATCGGCACGGGGCAGATGGGCATAGACGTGATCGCACAAACGACGAAAGTGAAGGGGGTCGAGATCGTGATCACGGCGGACCTCGACGCGGAGCGGGCCAGGCGGGCGTATGCCGAGGCGCTGGATGAGGGGTCAACGGAATTTGCGGAGAGCGCGGCGCGTGCGGACGCACTTGTGGCGGAGGGCAAAAAGGTCTACACGGACGATTTCCGCGTCGTGACGGACATGCAGAATACCGACGTTATGCTGGAGGCCACGGGGGTGCCGGAGGTTGGGGCGGTTGCGGCGATCAGGGCTGCGCGGGCGGGCCACCACCTTGCAATGATGAACGTGGAGACGGACATCACCGTCGGCCCTTTGCTGCGGCGATATGCGGAGCAGAAGGGAGTGCTCTATGCACTGGCCGCGGGCGACGAACCAGCAGCATGCAAGGAACTGTACGACTTTGCCGAATCGCTCGGCTTTACGATCGTAGCTGCGGGCAAGGGCAAGAACAATCCGCTGGACCGGCACGCCAAGCCGACGGACGAGAAGTGGGCGACGGAGGCGGCGAGGCGCGGTCTCAACCCGAACATGCTGATCGAGTTCGTGGACGGCAGCAAGACCATGATCGAGATGGCGGCGGTATCGAACGCGACGGGACTGGTGCCGGACGTGCGGGGCATGCACGGTCCGCGGACGACAAGGGACATGCTGCACAAGGTCTTCGCGCTTAAGGAGGATGGGGGCGTTCTCAATCGCGTTGGCGTGGTGGATTACGGGATCGGGGGCATACATCCGGGCGTGTTCCTCGTGGTTACTACCGACCACCCGCGGCTGCGGCAGGCCCTGGTGTACCGGGACATGGGCGAGGGTCCTTGCTATACATTATTCCGGCCGTTTCACCTGTGTAGCATCGAGGTGCCGCTGACGTGCGCGATGCTGGTCCTGCGGAATCGATCCAACATGGCGCCGCTTTACCGGCTGACCTCGGAGGTATTCGCGGTGGCTAAGCAGGATTTGAGGCCTGGCGGCGTGCTGGACGGCATCGGCGGTTCGACTTTTTACAGCCTCATCGACCGGTTTGAGACGGCCCAGCGGGAGCGGCTGCTGCCCATCGGTCTGGCAAAGGGAGCAAGACTGGTCCGCGCCGTGGAGAAGGACAGTGCAATCACCTACGACGACGTTGATGTGGAAGAGTCTTCCGTTATCTTCAGACTGAGGCGATTGCAGGACCGGTGGATGGGCGGAGCGACAAGCACGGAAATACTGCTTGCCGAGATCGACGGCATATAAGGTCGCGGATTTGCGAGGACACAGCAATGTCGGTAATGGGGCTTGACATCGGCACTATGGGCTGCAAGGCGATACTTTTCGACGACGAGTTGAAGGTTCTGAAGGCGGCCGACAGAGAGTACCCGGTACTGGCGCCGCGGCCCAATCTTGCGGAACAGGACGCCGGACATGTGTGGGAAATGGCCCTTGTCTGCCTAAGGGAGGTGCTGGCGGGCGGATCGGAACACCCACGGGCGCTTGCGCTGTCTGTTCAGGGCGAGGCGATTATCCCGGTGAACCGGAATGGAATGCCGATCCGCAACGCCATACTCGGCATGGATAAACGGACGACAGCGGAGAACCAGTGGCTCATCGAGCAGTTCGGGGGCGCCGAGTTGTTTGGCCGCACGGGTATCCCGCCGCTCGCCATGAATCCAATCACCAAGCTGCTATGGCTGCAACGGCACGAGCCGGAGACATGGAGATCGGCGGATGCTTTCTTGTTGTACGAAGACTACTTTCTCCGCAGGCTGGGAGGTGAGACATTTATAAGCCCGTGTCTGGCGTCGCGAACCCAGATGGCGGACATTCATACGGGCGGGTGGATGGATGACGTACTAGAGCGGTGCAGGATCGAAACCGCCAAACTGGCGCGGATTGCGGAGGGCGGCGGGCCGCTTGCGACGCTGCGGCCGGCGGTCAAGGAAGCGCTTGGGCTGAAGCACGATGTTATGCTTGTCAGCGGCGGACACGACCAGGCATGTGCGGCGCTGGGCAGCGGAGTGATCGAGCCGGGTCTGGCGATGGTCAGCACCGGGACCGCCGAGGTGATCGAAGTTGCCATGGCATCTCCATCGCTGGACAGCCAGTTGCAGAAGGCGGGCATCTCGATCTACCGCCACGTTGTGCCGGGGCTTTATCTTGCAATGACGCTCAACCACAGCGGGGGCTTGTCGCTGCGGTGGTTCAGGGACACGCTGTGCAGGGATAAAGTGGAGCAGGCGCGGGCGGAGGAGAAAGATCCCTACGACCTAATCCTTGGCGATAAGTCCGGGTCATGCGACTTGCTGATGCTGCCGCATTTTTCCGGCGCGGGTACGCCGCTGTCGGACCCGACTTCGCGGGCGGCCATTCTGGGGATGAGCTTTGCGACTACGCAGATGGACATCGGCAGGGCCATTCTGGAGGGTCTGACTTTCGAATACCGCACGAACCTCGATCTGCTCAAAGCTGCGGGCGTCAGCGTGAATCAGCTGCATGCCGTCGGAGGAGGGGCAAAGAGCAGGCTGTGGCTTCAGCTCAAAGCCGATATTGGCCGGGTGGCGCTGCGCGTGCCGCGGGTGACGGAGGCGGCTTGTCTTGGGGCGGCGATGTTGGCGGCGGTTGGCGCGGGGGTCTTTGCGGATTTGCGGGCGGCCGTGCGGGCGGGTGTGGCATTTGACGCGGAGATCAAACCCGATGCCAAGCAGATGGTGCGCTACGAAGCGAAATACAAGCTGTATGTAGGACTTTACGAGTGGCTCATACCGGTGCATCGCAGAATTTCCGGCCTGCCGGAATAGAACGGGCATTGAGGACTGGTTTCAACAATGCAGCTGTTCCAAACACTGCCAATGTACCACGCAATTGGCATACCCGGAGATCTAAGAATATGACAAGCGGTTTTCAGAATTTGGAGGGAAACCGGGTGCAACAGGTGATTGACTTGATGCGAGAAATTCTATATGGTTAGGCCGTATACGATTGTTGATTCTTCTTGATGAAAAGGAGTCACCTATGGCAAAGAAGGTGTTGGCCTGGGTTATTGTGGTTTCGCTCGGCATGGTGTTGACTGTCGGCTGCGGCCGCCGTGAGCCGCCGCCGCGGGGGCAGCAGAAGATCGCCGTAGTGATATCGACACTGAACAATCCGTGGTTCGTCGTGTTAAAAGATGCCGCCAAGGCCCGTGCAGAGGAACTGGGCTATAAGGCGGACGTGTTCGACAGTCAGAATTCGCCGGCGACGGAAGCGGCGCATTTCGATACGATTATCGGCGGCAAGTATGCGGCCATTTTGTTTAATCCAACCGACGCGGAAGGATCGATCGCCAGCGTTCAGCGTGCGAAGGACGCGGGAATTCCGACGTTCTGCATGGATCGGGAGATCTCAGCCAGCGATGTCGCGGTCAGCCAGATCCTCTCCGACAACTTTTCGGGCTGCGTAGCGCTTGGCGAATACTTCGTTCGGCGGCTTGGCGAAAAAGGCAATTATGTCGAGTTGCTGGGCCTGCTTGGCGACAACAACACGAGGAACCGCTCGGATGGCTTTCACAGCGTGGTGGACCACTATCCGGGGTTGAAGATGGTTGCCCAGCAGTCGGCGGATTTCGATCGTACAAAGGCGATGGAAGTGATGGAATCGATTCTTCAGGCCCATCCTGATATTAACGCGGTCTTCTGCGGCAATGACGCCATGGCCATGGGGGCATACCGGGCTCTGGTCACTGCAGGCAAGGACAAGCAGGTCATGGTCTTCGGCTTCGACGGGGCCACGGACGTGATCGATGAGATCCGCGCCGGCCGGATTGCTGCTACGGGCATGCAGTTTCCCAAGACCATGGCCAAGACTGCAGCCAAATATGCTGACGAGTACCTTCGGGGCAGACGTGACTTTCCCCAGAAGGTTCCGGTTGCAGTCGAACTCGTGAGCCGGGAGAACATCCACAAGTTCACCGCCTACGGCCGCAGCGAGTGACTGGGAAGTACCGACCAAATGCGACGCAATCACTTTGTCTATGTTATCGTGGCGGCAGCTCTGATCGCTGTTCTGGGCAGTTCGCTGGAGTTTCGTCGCCTCGACGAGAAACGGGCCGAAGAACGCGCCTCCCGATTCAGCCCGGCCGAATACGCTCGTGATTTCTGGGACAACCGTTTGCAGACTGCGCTTACGAACCTGGCGGCTACCGATGCACTCGTCCGGCTGTTCAACACGGACATGACGGCCGCCGTCCGGCTTGGCAGGACCCTCGGGCAGAGCCGTGTGCATGCGTACCTATTACAGGGCGAGGGCCGGATAACCGCGGTTGAAAAGGATGGACTGCTCCTCAGCGTAGCGACAGACGATCCCGCTCCGGAGGTGTTTCTCTGCACGGGCAGTTACGTCTCCGGCAATGCCATCCGGGATGCGTCCGGGCTGGTCGATGTCAGTACTTTTTTCCGACACGATGAAGTTCAACCGCATCAGCGCCGAGATCAACCGGATTGTCGTACAGGAAGTCATTGCACCGTTTCTCGAGGAGACACCGAAGGTGGGGATGAGCGTGAGCTTCATCGGTGCGTCTGAGGTCGCTGACGATGCAACGGAGGAGATTCTGTTCGGTCAGCGGCGCGGCGGGTCAGAAGACGCTCGGCATCTCGTCAAGATCGTTCCCATTCGGCTGGAATTGAAGTGATTATCGATGACCGGATCTCATAAAGTTGTATTATCTGCACAGCGAGTGAGTAAGTGCTTCGGCGGCGTAAAGGCGCTCGACGAGGCTAATCTGGAAGTGCGCGCCGGACACGTGACCGCCGTTGTCGGCGAGAACGGCGCGGGCAAGTCGACACTCATGAAGGTCCTCTCAGGCGTCTACCAGGATTACGACGGGCATATTTTCTTGAATGGGCGAAAGGTGACGTTCGCCAATCCGCGGCAGGCGCAGGAACATGGTGTGGCGATCATTCATCAGGAGCTGAACCTGATTTGGAACTTGAGCATCGCCGAGAACATCTTTTTGGGTCGGGAATTTCTCAATTTGCTGGGCCTTATCGATTTTCGAAGAATGTTCCGTGAGGCCGCCACCCTTCTGCAGCGGCTGGACCTGGAGGTCGATCCGCGAACGCGGGTCAGCACGCTGCGTGTCGGGCAGCAGCAAGTCGTAGAAATCGCCCGAGCCCTGGCTCTGAACGCCCGTGTAATCATTATGGATGAGCCGACCTCCGCGATCAGCGAGCGCGAGGTGGACGTGCTGTTCGGGCTGATCGGCGCCTTGAAGCGTCAGGGCGTTGCTATTGTGTACATCAGCCACAAGATGGATGAGGTGTTCCGAATTGCCGACCAGATCACGGTGATGCGGGACGGGCGCACCGTCAAATCGGCGATTCGGAGCGTCTTGAGCTACGAAGATGTCGTACGTATGATGATCGGGCGAGACCTCAAGGATTTCCTCGTTCAGACCCGGAGCGACCGTTCGGCAGAGGTTTTGCGGGTGGAGAGGATTAGTGTGGCTCATCCGGATCGACCCGGCGACTTTCTCGTGAAGGATGTCAGTTTTTCAGCGGCGCGGTGTGAGGTGCTGGGTCTTTTCGGGCTGATGGGGGCCGGCCGCAGCGAGCTGTTGGAAACGATGTTTGGTCTGCATGCGCGAACGGCTTCGGGCAAGATTGTTTTGGAAGGACAAGAGGTTTGCATCTCCTCGTCCGCCGACGCAATTGCGGCGGGGCTGGCCCTGGTGCCGGAAGACCGCAAACGCCAAGGGCTGGTCATGGACATGTCCGTGGCGGCCAGCATATCTTTGGCCAGTCTCGACCGCGTCGTGCGGCTGGGATTCCTCAGTGACAGGCGGGAGCAGGCCCTCGCCGGCGATCTGATGAATCGCTTGAGTATTCGGGCGGCTTCGCACCGCCAATCCGTTAAGTATCTCAGCGGCGGCAACCAGCAGAAGGTTGTCCTGGCCAAATGGCTGGCCACCCGACCACGGGTTCTGCTGCTGGATGAGCCGACACGAGGCATCGATATCAACGCGAAGAACCAGATATACCGCCTCATTCACGAACTGGCGAGCGCGGGCTTGGCCATCGTGATGGTCTCGTCGGAACTGCCGGAGGTTTTGACCCTGGCGCACCGGATCATAGTCATGTCCGAAGGCCGGCAAACCGCGGAGTTTGCCCGCGGACAGGCGTCGGAGGAATTGATTCTGAGGGCGGCCCTGCCGGGCAGTTTATCAAGCGGCGGACTGCAGACATCGACATGAAATAACGCTCTAAGGACTGTGCATGTTCGATCGAAATGATTATAAAACCCTCCTGGCGAAATCGCATTCGCTTCTGGCTTTGCTGCTCATGGTCATTGCCTTCAGCCTGCTGGCGGACGGCTTCTTCTCTGGCGACAACTTCTGGACCATCCTGCGGCAGATCTCGGTCAACCTGTGTCTTTCCGTTGGCATGACTATGGTTATACTGACGGGCGGCATCGATCTGTCCGTAGGTTCGATTCTGGCGCTGAGCGGCGCGATAATGGCCGGCCTGCTCAAGCGGGGCACGGAGTTGGAGGTCCTGAACCTTCACGTAGGTTACGGCGTCTCGGCTGCTGCGGCCGTCGGCATATGCGTCGGCGCATCCTTGGGATGGTTCAACGGCGTGATGGTTACCCGTTTCAGAGTGCCCCCTTTCATTGCTACCCTGGCTATGCTGACGATAGCCCGGGGGCTCACCCGGCTCTACACGGGCGGCGAAGCGATCACGGGGCTGGGCCAAGGCTTTGTCAGCATAGGATCCGGCAGGCTACTGGGTATTCCCAACCAGGTCTGGATTGCGGCAGGTATTGTATTAACGGGTGTGGTGCTTCTCAAAAAGACCAGGTTTGGTCGCTATGTGTATGCTGTTGGCGGCAACGAAGAGGCCGCCAAATTGTCCGGCCTCAATGTTGCGCGTGTGAAACGCAGGGTCTACCTCGTTTCCGGCGCGTTGGCGGCCGTCGGCGGATTGATCGTGACATCCAGGCTGAACTCCGCCACGCCTATTGCCGGTGAGGGTCTTGAACTGGACTCAATCGCAGCCGTCGTAATCGGCGGCACGTCTCTTTCGGGCGGAAGGGGCTCCGTGCAGGGTACCGTTCTGGGGGCGCTCATCATCGGCGTGCTCAACAGCGGATTGGTGATTATGGGCGTTGACCCCTTCTGGCAGCAGGTGATCAAAGGGTGCGTCATTCTACTGGCGGTAATCGTGGACAAACTATATAAGAAGGACTAATCAGGCAGCGACCCGATGATCTGCCGCACGGCTTTGTGATGACAGAAGTGGAACTAATAATCAAATCGATTCAGTATCGCAAGAAGCTGCTGCAATGCATCAAGCAGGCAAACGCCGGACACACTGGCGGCGACCTGTTCTGCATTGACATTCTCAATGTCTTGTACAACCGTATTCTTAACGTTTCGCCTGAAACGTTCGACAGCCCCACACGCGATCGCTACGTTCAGAGCAAAGGACATTCTGTCGAGGCGCTTTATGTTGTGCTGGCGGATCAGGGCTTCTTTCCGGCATCCGATCTCGATGGACTGTGCCGTTATGGTTCTCATTATATAGGGCATCCGACCCGCAAAGTCCGGGGCATTGAACACAACACCGGAGCGCTGGGGCACGGGCTGGCCTTCAGCGTGGGCGTGGCGTTGGCGGGCAGGATGAACGATGCCGCCTACAAGACCTATACTTTACTGGGCGACGGTGAGTTAGCGGAGGGCTCCAACTGGGAATCGATGCTGATCGCGGCCCATTACAAGCTCGACAACCTGGTTGCGATCTGTGACCGCAATACCCTGCAGATCACCGGACGCACGGAAGACGTGTGCGCCCTGGAGCCGCTGGGCGCGAAGTTCGAGGCGTTCGGGTGGGCGGTTCGCGATGTCGATGGTCATGACATTACGGCTCTGAACGAGGTATTCCGCGCCGCGCCGTTCGAAGCGGACAAACCGAGCATGGTAATTGCCCATACCGTCAAAGGTAAGGGGGTGAGCTTCATGGAAAACAATCCGAAGTGGCATCACCACGTACCAACTGACGCGGAATACGAACAGGCGCAGCAAGAATTGGATCGTCTGCTACGGGAGGTTCATTCATGAGTTTTGCGCCCGGAGTGGAACCAGGCAGGCCGAACTTGGACGTTTTCTCCGAGACGCTGATGGCGCTTGCCTGCAGGGACAGCAATGTGCTGGCGGTCACAAGTGATTCGAGAGGATCGGGAAAGCTGGCGCCTTTTGCTGCGGCGCTGCCGGGACAAATTGTGGAGGTGGGATCGCCGAGCAGAACCTCGTGGGCGTCGCGGCCGGGCTCGCTTCGGCCCGCAAAACCGTCTTTGCCGTGTCGTCGGCGTCATTTCTGACCGCACGGGCACTGGAGCAGATCAAAAATGACGTCTGCTACTCGGATTGGCCGGTCAAGCTGGTCGGCATCAGTGCCGGCGTCAGTTACGGCGCCTTGGGCGCCACGCATCATTCCATCCATGATCTGGCGGTGCTTCGGGCGATCGATAACATCACCATTATTGTGCCTGCCGATAATTTCGAGACCGCCGAATCCATACGTGCAGCCGCGATCATGGATCATCCTGTTTATCTGCGGTTTGGCAAGCGGCCTCTCCCGCAACTGTATCCCACCGGGACACAATTTGCGGTTGGCAAGGCCTTGACGGTATGCGAGGGCACGGACGTTGCGTTCATAGCCACGGGCGAAACCGTATACCCGACCGTGATGGCCGCAAGAGAACTGGGAACAAAAGGGATTTCAGCCCGCGTCATCAGCATGCATACCCTCAAGCCGCTTGACGTGGATACGTTGGTGCAGGCGGCCGGCCAGTGCCGAGCCGTGGTCACCGTTGAAGAGCACAGCATCTTCGGCGGTCTGGGTGAAGCATGCGCGGCGGTTCTTATGCAGGCGGGCAGCCGCATTCCTTTCCGGATTGTCGGCTTTCCCGACGAGTACATGGTTGCGGGAAGCCAGTTGGAGATTTTCGAGCATTACGGAATTACTGCGGGTTCACTGGCGCGGACAGCCAAGACGCTGCTCGGCATCTGAATGAAGGGAGAAAGCAAATGGACAGCCGGTACATTCTTGCTATTGATCAGGGCACCAGCGGGACGAAAGCCGTCGTGTTTGACGATCAGGTGCGCGTGGTCGCAAAGGCGACGGAGCCGCTGAAATCATATTTTCCTGAAGTCGGCTTCGTTGAGCAGGACCCTTTGGAGATCTATGACAACGTGGTGGCCGCTGTGAAGGCATGCCTTGACCGGTTCCAGCAGTTGACCTCCGAGGCGCTGGAAGCCATCGCCGTCTGCGGGATATCCAACCAGAGGGAGACCTTTGACTTGTGGGAAAAATCCGGTGCACCCTTGTGCAATGCCGTGGTCTGGCAGTGCAAGCGTTCTGTTGCCATCTGTGATCGCCTCAAGGCGTCGGGCATTGAGGGTGAGATTCGGCGGCGGACCGGTTTGATTATCGACCCGTACTTTTCCGGCACAAAGCTTTTGTGGCTGCTGGAGAATAATTGCCGGGCAGCCGAGGCCATTCGCGGGGGTCGAGCAATGTTCGGGACTGTCGATACCTGGCTGCTGTACAAACTGAGCGGCGGGAAAAGCTATCTTACCGACCATACCAACGCCTCGCGCACTCTGTTATTCAACATTGATGAGTTGCAGTGGGACCGTTGTTTGATTGAGCAGTTCGGCTTGCAGGGCCTGCAACTACCCGAGGCAAAACCATCCTCCTGCGACTACGGCCGGACAGATTTCGAAGGGTCTTTGCCGAAGGCGATTCCGGTCGCTGCCATGATTGGTGATTCTCATGCCGCTGCCTTTGGTGAAGGCTGCTTCTCGTCCGGAACCGCAAAAGCTACGCTCGGCACAGGTTGTTCCATTTTGCTGAATACGGGGTCAAATCGCGTCCAGCCTGCCAGGGGAACCGTAGCGACGATCTGTTGGAGCGTGCCCGGCCGGGTGGATTATGCCCTGGAGGGAATCATCGTGACCTGCGGCGCTACAATTGCCTGGCTTCGCGACCAGTTGGGTCTGTTCGCGTGCAGCGCCGAAACGCAGGAGATGGCCTTGGCCGTTCCGGACAATGGCGGCGTGTATCTCATCCCGGCGTTCAGCGGCCTGGGGGCGCCCCACTGGCGCATGGATCTGAAAGGGGCGATTCTCGGCCTTACCTTTGGCTCGGACAAGCGTCACGTTGCTCGTGCCGCACTGGAGTCCATTCCCTATCAGATCAGAGATGTTATGGCCGTGATGGAGCAGGACAGCGGTACGCAACTGCGGCAGCTCCGGGTCGACGGCGGAATCACCGAGAACCGTTTTGTTATGCAGTTCCTGGCTGATCTGCTGAATGTAGATGTCGTGAATATCGGGATCGCCGATATCTCTGCACTCGGCGCGGCATTTCTTGCGGGTCTTCACGAAGATGTCTTCAAAGATATCCAGCAACTCGAACAGCTCAGTGTCGGCTGGCAGACATGCTCTCCGGGCACGGAACGGGAGAACGTTCAAAGGTGGTACCAAGAATGGAAGAGCACGGTTAAACAATTGCTATCAGGCTGATGAATGCCAGTGAGGTTATTACCGATTTGCGGTGTCCTTATAGAAGGGGTTCAGAACTTCTTCCAGTGTGTGTACTGGGAAACCTGGCGGTACGCGAGGGAAAGCTGGCGGCGGCCAGAGAGGCCCGCAAGGCCCTGCGCAAAGCATCCTGATTACGGAAGTATTGCTCCCTGACTCGCCTTTGGTGCGGGCCTAAGCGTTATCGGGCCGAGCAAGCCCGATGGAATCAGGGGGGTATTCTTATTTTGTACATGCTGCATGTTGGTGCGAGTGATTCGGTCAGTTTCATCAAGGAACTTGTCGCCAACAAGGCGGTTGTTCCAGACGTTGGTCACTCTGACCTCGAGATCATGCGTGCCACTTGTCAGTAATCTCGCAGGAATTCTCACCCGGACGGGGTACGTCCAGGCAGTGCCGAGCTGCTCGCCGTCCACACTCACTTCGGCAACCTCACGTACTTCGCCAAGGTCCAGCCAATGATCCGCTTGTGCATGGGCGGGCATCTTCAACTGAATCGAATAGGTAGCCGTGCCTGAGAAATACTTCATTCCTTCAACATCCGACGTTGCCCAGTCTATGAGCCTGTCCCACTGAACAGAGTCAGGAGCACGTCTGCCGGGCTGGAATTTGACGGTCCACGTTCCTTCGACGGGGATCTTTTTGCCTGATTCAGTTACAGGGCGGTCGGCGGTCTTCTCAAGAGGCGCACCGTCGCGTCTGAACAGCACAAACGCGGATCCAAATGCGGGCAGGTCTAGCGCGACGTCGCAGGAACCGTCGTCATGGCGGTGGACAAGGTGAGCCGAACGTATCTCACCCGTTACCGAACACCATACCTCGGGCCTACCGTCGCCTTCTGGAGGGCCTCGATGAGATGTTCACGATCAATCGTCTGGGCCTGCCGAGTTCCTTGCGACGGTGTCTGGGAACGACGAATGTGATCGAGTCGCCAAACGGCGGCATTCGCAGCCGCACGGGCCGGGTGAAGAACTGGCGCGATCACGCGATGGTCGTCCGCTGGGTGGCAGCGGCACTGATGGACACGGAGAAACGGTTCAGGCGCATCATGGGGCACGAGCAGTTGTGGATGCTCGACGCAAAGCTCAAACCTCTGGCCGAAGACGATACAATTGACAACCAGTCAAGAGTCGCGTAGCTTATGAACAAAAGAAGTAGCCAACCAACCTCCAACTACGACAGGGACATCCTCCTGCGAAGATCAGGAAACGTTTTCGGCTTTATAATTGCGGTGCCTTTTGAAGGCACCAAAAGTCGGCTAACTGTGCATTTCCACAGCCGGATGAAGACTTCTCTGCGGCACCCTGGTGACGAGGATCCGGACAACCCATGCGCGAGACCTTCCCGTTGCACATGGCGTTGGCTGGAAGTCGCTCCTCATGTACTCAGAGAAGTTCAAGCGGTCATTTGCAGGTGGCGGGCAGTTAACGACTGTATTGTCTGTATTCCTTCCGAAATGCGGAAGGACTTATGCCCTTTTCACTCCTGAAATAGCGGCTGATGTGCTCGATATCGGTAAACCCGAGTTCATAAGCAATTTGTGAGACAGTCAAGTTTGTTTCAATGAGCAATTGTGATATCCGCTCTGCCCGCTTAGCCCGTATGACTTTATTGATCGACCGGCCCAAGACTGTCTGGAATCGGTATTCCAATACACGTCGCGAAAGCGTGGTTGCCTCCACCACATCGGGCACTCTGATCGATTCGTGCGAGTGATTGCCGATAAACCTCAATGCTGATTGAACCTCAGTATCAGTTACGGCGAAGGTATCCGTTGATCGGCGGACCTTAATGTGGGTTGGTTGCAGGATAATCCGTTGCGAAGCGGATTTCTCCTGCCCCTTGATAATCTTATCCAATAAACGGGCGGCTTCGAAACCTGCCGTTTCAAAATCAAGGGCAATGCTGGAAAGTGGCGGATTGTTTGGCAGGCAGACCAACTCGTCATCATCGACCCCCAAAATTGCGACATCTTTCGGCACATCAATGCCTTCCGATTCGCAGGCAGCGCTAACCAGTTTAGCGCAATCATCGTTGCATGCCAACAGGCCTAACGGATGAGGCAGCCCATTTAGCCAGGTCGTAATCGCAGCAATTTCGTCATCCCGGATGAAATGGCCTTCTGAAGTCTTTACTTCATGTTTTGCAATACTGAAGCCCTTTTCCCTGGCGTGTCCAGCGAAACATCTCCCCCGTTCGACTGCCCAAGAAATGCCTTCAAATTCGCAGTAGGCCAACTGTGTAAAGCCGTGATCCATGAAATGGTCCAGTGCCATGTCAGCTATTGCCTGCGCGTCGCCGAAGATATTAGGCATGCCCGCAATCGGTTGCCGTATGTCAATGCCGATTGTGGGAATCCCGAGTTGCCTGATGCCTTCAGGGATTTCACCACTGCCAATGATAAAACCGTCTGCCAACCAGTCTTCAGGTAAACGGATATTTTGACTTTGACTGGTTGCAGTAAAGTAATGCGGCATACTCTGGGATAACCGCCAGTGACTGAACAGGCGGCAGTACTTGCTGACGCCCCGAAGGATCCCCCGACCACACGCGCGCGAGGTGTCAATATGCAGTATGACTTTAGGCGCTTGCATCGTCTCACCCTTTGTCGAATGCAGCACATTTTAGCTGGCCACGAGCGCAAAGGCAATGAACTTTTTCGCAAATTGGCGGGTGTTTTGCGGGAAATGGGGTTGTTTGAGTATCCGCAAACCGCAATAATACGTCAGAGACAACACGGACTATTTAAGACTTGTGGCGAGTATTACTATGAATTCAAGGGAACGTGTCCAGATTGCTCTGAGTTTCGAGCAGCCGGACAGGACTCCGGTTTTTGCATCATTCGTACCTGAAATAGAGCAACGACTGAGACGCCAATTCAGTATTTCCGAGTTGGATACAGGGGCGGCCTTAGGCAACGATATGGTTAAGTCT